>Ga0228536_1000232_pt1 | contig 134954 bp, 111 predicted proteins | sample SJ1Smetagenome_FD_168611 | JGI IMG/M metagenome (GOLD analysis project Ga0228536, IMG submission 168611) | Enriched culture of PCE-dechlorinating microbial communities from Ithaca, New York, USA - SJ1.S | ecosystem: Engineered > Modeled > Simulated communities (microbial... > Unclassified...
GGGCCGGGGGTGCCGTGAGATCATCCTTCGGGAGATCGCCAGGATCACCGGAACCCCCTACGCGGAGATCCCTCCCGGAACCATCCGTCCCCCGGCAAAACCCGTCAAGCTCGCTCTGCTGGCGGAAGGAGGCGACGAGCGATGAGCTGGAAAACACACGCGGATGCGGTCATCGTCGGCGGGGGTATCCAGGGATGCGCCATCGCCTACAACCTCGCCAAGATGGGCATGAAGAACGTGGTGGTCCTGGAGAAAAACACCGTCTCCTCCGGTTCCACCGGGCGGTGCGGTGCGGGCATCCGGGCCCAGTGGGGCACGGAGATGAACTGCCGTCTCGGAGGCGCGGCCCTCGACCTCTTCGAACAATTGAACGACGAGCTGGGCATGGACATCGGGCTCAACCAGTGCGGCTACCTCATGGTCGCCTACAAGGAGAGCGAGTACGAGCGGCTCAGGCAGAGCATGGTCCTGCAGAACAGCCTGGGCATCAAGACCCGGACGGTCACCAAGGAAGAGGCCTACGAGATCTGCCCCGCCCTGTGGGCCGAGGACGCGGTGGGTTTCACCTTCCACCAGCGCGACGGACACGCGGACCCCTTCCTCACCACCTTCGCCTATCAGGAGGCGGCGAAGCGCCTCGGCGTGGTCTTCCACAAGTTTACCGAGTGCACGGGCATCACCGTCGCAAACGGGAGGGTGACCCAGGTCGCCACCACAAAGGGAACCATCGACACCCCCGTCGTGGTCGATGCCGCGGGGCCTTACTCCCAGCACGTCTCCAGGATGGTGGGCATCGAGATCCCCAACTTCTCCGAGCGCCACGAGATCCTCATCACCGAGCCGGTGGAGTTCGGCGTCTGTCCGCCCATGCTGATGAGCTTCTCCGGAAATTACTACATCCAGCAGCGCCCCCATGGCTCCATCATCGGCGGGTGCAGCCCCGAGGGACATCCCGAGGACTACGAGAACAAAACCACCTGGAACTTCCTTGAGCACATGTCGAAGACCTTCACCAAACTGCTCCCCCGGACGAAGGGTATCCGGGTGGTGCGGCAGTGGTCCGGCATGTACAACATGACTCCGGACAAGCAGCCCATTCTCGGTCAGGCCGACGAGGTGAAGGGCTTCTACTATTCCTGCGGTTTCTCCGGCCACGGGTTCATGTTCGGTCCCATCACGGGGCAGCTTCTCGCCGAGGACATTCTCACCGGCAAGACGTCGATCCCCATCGACATGCTGCACTATCGCCGCTTCGCGAAGGGAGAACTGATCCTGGAGCCCGCGGTGGTGTAGGGAGCGACGTTGCGGAAGGGAAAGCCCGCGAGGGGGGAGTGCATCCCCCCTCGTTTTTTGGAATTCCCGTGCCCCCGGAACCGGAAAAAGCGGCTGAAAATTTCGAATATGACTGTACAATTATCGCGAATATGGTTCATTCGCGAACTTTGTGCTTGAAACCTTGTGCGCAAGGTGTCATAATGCCGGTGGTGCATCTTGGCTGAGTCTCTAAAGGGAGGATGGTGCATTTCGTGAGCAAGCAGTTCGACGTACTCATCAACAAAGGGTGGTGCAAGGGATGCGGACTCTGCATCGCCGTCTGTCCGAAGAACGTTCTCGAACTCGACGACCGCGTGAAGTGCGAGCCGGTGAGAATGGACGACTGCATTGGATGCAGGCAGTGCGAGAATATCTGTCCGGATCTTGCCATTACGGTGAAGGAGCGTGAACAGGATGCCTAAGATCGCATTTTGGCAGGGGAACATGGGCATCGCCATGGGAGCCATCGCCGCAGGATGCAGATTCTTCGGCGGCTATCCCATTACGCCCTCGACGGAAATCGCGGAGGCGATGGCGGAGGAACTGCCCCGCCTCGGCGGCAAGTTCATCCAGATGGAGGACGAGATCGCCGGCATCGCCGCAGCCATCGGCGCCTCCATCGCGGGCGTCAAGTCCATGACCGCCACCTCCGGTCCCGGCTTCTCCCTGAAGCAGGAAAACCTGGGCCTGGCCTACATGGCGGAGATCCCTCTCGTGGTGGTGGACGTCATGCGCGGCGGTCCCTCCACGGGGCTTCCCACGAAAATTTCCCAGCAGGACGTCATGCAGGCCCGCTGGGGCTCCCACGGCGACCACGGCACCATCGCCTACGCACCGTCCTCCGTGCAGGAGTGCTACGAGATCACCGTCGAGGCGTTCAACATGGCGGAGCGCTTCCGCCAGCCCGTGCTCATCATGAACGACGAAGTGCTCGGCCACATGCGTGAAAAAGTCATCGTCCCCGAGGACGATTCCCTCGTGCTCGTGGACCGCAAGCGTCCCACGGTTTCCCCCGATGAATTCGTGCCCTACCGGGCGGACGAACAGGACGACATCCCCCCCATGGCAGGCATGGGAGACGGGTACCGCTGGCATGTAACGGGGCTCACCCACAACGACTGGGGGTTCCCCACGAACAACGCCGCGGAAATAGAGAAGAAGATGCTGCGCCTCATGCGGAAGATCGACCGCTTCCGGGACGACATCGTCAAGTACGACACGGAGTCCGTGAAGGACGCGGACGTGCTGGTGCTCTCCTACGGCAGCGTGGCCCGCACTGCCCTGAGCGCCGTGCGCATGGCCCGGAAGAAGGGAATCAAGGTCGGGCACTTCCGGCCCGTCACGCTCTGGCCCTTCCCGGACAAGGAGCTGGAGGCCATCGCCTCCCGCGTCAAGACCATCCTCGTTCCCGAGCTCAACTGCGGCCAGATGGTCCTCGAAGTCGAGCGGGTCGTCGGCAAGGAACGGGTCGTCCGCCAGAACCTGGTGAACGGAGAGCTTTTCAAACCTGCGGAGATTCTCTCCAAGATTGAGGAGGTGGCCTGATCATGCCTCGGGAAGAAGTCATGAAATGGCTTCGGGCGCGCTTTTTTCCCCATATCTGGTGTCCCGGATGCGGACACGGAGTCATCATGCACGCTCTGCTCCGTTCCCTCACCGCGCTCGACAAGAAGCCCGAGGAGACGGTCATCGCATCGGGAATCGGCTGCTCCAGCCGCATGCCCGGCTACATCAACGCCTGCACGGTGCACACCACCCACGGCCGCTCCCTCGGGTTCGCCACGGGGATCAAGCTCGCCAAGCCCGAACTGACCGTCATTGACGTCATGGGAGACGGGGACTGCACCGCCATCGGCGGCAATCACTTCATCCACGCCTGCCGCAGAAACATCGGCATCACCGCCATCGTCATGAACAACAACATCTACGGCATGACGGGCGGGCAGGCCTCGCCCACGACGCCTCCGGGAGCCAAGGCAACCACCGCTCCCTACGGTGCCATCGATCCCCCCTTCGACATCTGCAACCTCGCCGCGGGAGCCGGGGCCACCTACGTCGCCCGGGCCACCATCGCCCAGCCCGCCATGTGCGAGCAGTACATCAAGAAGGGGATCCAACACAAGGGCTTTTCCGTGATCGAGATCGTCACCCACTGTCACACCCAGTTCGGACGGAAGAACAAGAGGAGCTCCCCCGTGGACAACCTCAACTTCTTCAAGCAGGCGAGCGTCGCCAAGGCCAAGGCGGACCAGATGTCCCCGGAGGAGCTGGTGGGCAAGATCATCACCGGCGAGTTCGTCAACAAGGACATTCCCGAATACACCGAGCAGTACGATAAACTCATCGCCAAGGTGAGGGGGTAGCGACATGAGCGAGCGTTACGAAATCCGCGTGGCCGGTTCGGGGGGGCAGGGGGTCATCCTCGCGGCGGTCATTCTCGGCGAGGCGGCGGTTCTCCACGAGGGAATCAACGCCGTGCAGAGCCAGGCCTACGGCCCCGAAGCGCGTGGGGGCTCCTCGAAATCGGAAGTAGTGGTCTCCCGGGGCGAAATCGATTATCCTAAGGCCATGGCGCCGAACCTCCAGGTGGCGCTCACCCAGAAGGCCTGCGACGAGTACGTGAAGGACACGGCGCCCGGCGGCATCGTCATCCTGGACGACTTCTTCGTCACCGACCTTCCCTCGGTGGATGCGGAGATCCTGCATCTCCCCATCGTGCGCACCGCCCGGGAGAAACTCGGCAAGGAGATCGTGGTCAACATGGTCGCCCTCGGAGCGGCGGCCAAGGTTCTGGAGAAGAAGGGGCACTACAACCCCGAGTCGATCCGGAGCGCCATCCTCGCCCGGGTTCCCAAGGGAACGGAGGAGCTGAACTCCAAGGCCTTCGAGGCGGGGTACGAGCTGGTACGCATGTGAGAAACTCCGTGTCCCGGAACACGGGGGGGACACGGTTTCGCGGTGTGGGTGCGGTATGGGGAGAAAGGAACCAGCGAGACAAGCAAGGAGGGGTACCTCATGGCGATCCAGAAACGGACGTCAACGAACGTGTTGCTCGATACGGCTCTTCGGAACTTCTACGCCGCCGCGGAGGAAATGCGGCTGGACGAGGGACTTGTGGAGATCCTGAGCCATTCCGAGCGCAGAACGTGTGTTTCCATCCCCGTCGAGATGGACGACGGCTCCGTGAAGGTGTTCGACGGCTACAGAGTGCAGCATTCCACGGCTCTCGGTCCCTCGAAGGGCGGCATCCGATTCCATCCTGACGTGTGCCTCGACGAGTGCGAGGCCCTCGCCATGATGATGACCTGGAAGTGTTCCCTCGCGGGGATCCCCTACGGCGGCGGCAAGGGCGGCGTGTCCTTCAACCCCCTGGACTACTCCCAGAAAGAGCGGGAGCGGCTCACGAGAACCTTCGCCGCGCGGATCGAGCCCGTGGTCGGCACCTGGACCGACGTGCCCGCGCCGGATGTGAACACCGGCGGTCCCGAGATGATCTGGTTCATGGACACCATCAGCAAGATGCGCAACCAGCTCGAGCCCGCCATCTTCACCGGCAAGCCCATCTCCCTCTGGGGATCCAAGGGCAGAACCGCCGCGACGGGTCTCGGCGTCGCCACCTGCGCCATGGAGGCCCTCAAAGTCTCCGGCAAACCCGTCGAGGGTGCCACCGTGGCCGTCCAGGGCTTCGGCAACGTCGGCACCTACGCGGCCCTCACCATGGTGAAGGCCGGCGCGAAGGTCGTGGCCATCAGCGACATCACCGGCGCCTACTACTGCCCCGCAGGCCTGGACATCCAGAAGTGCTTCGACTTCGTCAGCTCCCACCCCAAGAAGCTCCTCGAAGGCTACCAGCAGGAGGGCATGCAGAAGCTCGCCGGTGAGGACCTGCTCTTCCTCCCCGTGGACGTCCTTCTCCCCTGCGCGCTCGAAGGCGCCATCAACGGCAAGAACGCCGACAAGGTGCAGGCCAAGTTCATCATCGAGGGAGCCAACGGCCCCGTCACCCCCGAGGGCGACGCGGTCCTCGACAAGAAGGGCGCCCTCGTCGTGCCCGACTTCCTCGCCAACAGCGGCGGCGTCATCGGCTCCTACTTCGAGTGGTGCCAGAACCTGGGCGGTTTCTTCTGGTCCGAGGAAGAGTACAACGAGCGTCTGCTCCGGATCATGCGGGACAACTTCCACCGCGTGTGGGACTACAGCACGGCGAACAGCGTCAAGATGCGCCGGGCCGCCTTCATGGTCGCCATCAAGCGGGTCGCCGACGCAGTGCGCATGAGAGGAGTCTTCCTCTAGGTTCCACCTCTTTTTTCCGCAGCGTGCGGAAACTTCGGAACTTCGGGGTTTCGCGGCGGCGCTCCCTGCGGGGGCGTGTCGCCGGAGCATGTGCGGACCGGTGGATGTGCGAAAGAACGTCAAGAAAAGGGGCGGTGGGCGACCACCGCCCCTCGGATCTTCTGTGCAGGGATGTACGGGGAGGAAGCGCATGCGGGAACTTTCCAGAGGATCAATGCTCGCGGCACTGCGCGTTGAGGACATGAACAGCCGCGGCGAGGGCATCGCCCGTCTCGACGGCGGCTTCGTGCTGTTTCTTCCCGGGGCGCTTCCCGGGGAGAGCGTCCACGTCCGGATTGCGGAGGTGAAAAAACAGTACGCCGTCGGAGACGTGACCGGCCTTGACGAGGCGCACCCCTCCCGGGTGACGCCCCGCTGCCCCTGGTTTGCGCGCTGCGGAGGATGCCAGTTGCAGCACGCCTCGGAGCCGCTCCAGCTCGAACTCAAGCGGAACCTTGCCCTCCAGGCGATGCGCCGCATCGGCCACCTTGCCCCCGAGGAGGACGTTCCGGAATGCCGCAAAAGCCCCCTTGCCCTGCACTACCGGAACAAGGCCGCCTTTCCCGTCGTCCGGGGGAGGGGAGCCCTCCGTACCGGCTTCTACCGCCGCAGCTCCCACGAGGTGGTCCCCGTGGACCGGTGCCCCGTCCTCGACGAGACCCTGGAGACCCTTTACGGAACCCTCCGGGACCTTCTGCCGCAAGCCCCCTTCGATGGTTACGACGAAAAGACCCACCGGGGTCACCTGCGCCATCTCGTGCTGCGCCGGGGCACCCGGTCGGGATGCCTCGCCGCGATCCTCGTGTGCCGCACCCGTCCCGATGCGCGGCAGGAGGCGTGGATCCGCCGGGTTCTCACTCCCGCCCTTCGGGCACTGGACGAAGAGGCCCGGGTGGCGGTGCACGTCAACGACCGGCGAGGGAACGTCATCTGGGGCGGCGACACCCTTTCCTACGCGGGGGGCGAGCGCTTCACCGAGGGCCTCGGCGACCGCCTCTTCTCCTTCGACCTCACCTCCTTCTCCCAGGTGAACACCCTCCAGGCGGAACAACTCTACGCCCACGTGGCCGAAGAAGTGCAGGCCCTGGAGGGACGGCGAATCCTGGAGCTGTACGCCGGAGCGGGGACCCTGACGGCCTTTCTCGCCGACCGGGCCGAGACCGTGACCGCCGTGGAGGAGTGGACGCGCTCCGTGGAGAATGGCCGGGAAAACATGCGCGCCCTCGGACTGGACAACGTCCTTTTTACGGCGGCCGACGCCGGGGCCTTCCTGCGGGACGCCCTTCCCGGCGGCTTCGACACCGTTGTGCTGGATCCGCCCCGGGGCGGCTGCGAGGAAGAGGTCGTCCGGAACCTGCTCCGCCTTGCCCCCCGAAACATCGTCTACGTCTCCTGCAAGCCCGCCACACTCTTCCGGGACCTGGCCCTCCTCACCCAGGGAGGCTTTCGCTTCCTGCGGCTCCGCCTCTTCGACATGTTCCCCCAGACCGCCCACGTGGAGTGCGTCGCCACCCTCCGGTACCCCTAGCACCGCGAAAGCGCCGACGTTTTTCGCCCGGCGCACGGAGGCGCCCTGGTGCGCCCGTTCCGGTGGTGTGCCGCTCCTCCGCCGGGAAGGCCGCTGCCCGCGTCCGAGCTGCGCCTCCGGAAGGCTCTCCTCCTCTGTTATGATTTCCCCTTCTCTGCTCTGTTGTCCCGCGCCATTTGTGTTTGCATTGACGATTCAGTTCGAGAAAAGCTTCCTGGAACGAGGCGATGGCGTGTCGCTTGTCGGCCCGGCGCTGCCGGGTCTTGCTCGCCGGGCAAGCGCCGTGTCGGACAAGCGGGCGGCATGGAAAAACCATGTGATGCGCGGGATCTCGACCCCGGTGGGGGGGAGGCGTATAATGGACCGCCGGAACGACGATCCCAGCGGTCCCGCCGGAACGCTCTCCGGTGCAGGGCCTCGAAAAGGCGGAGACGCGCACTCATGAAAGACTCGACGACCACAATGACACCGGCAGCGGAGAAAGCAGAATCCGCAACGCCGCTTTCGGCAGATATCCCCAACTCCTCGCCGCATTTTCCGGCGGCGGCTGTCGCCGGACCGGCGGGGGAGGCTCCGTCCGGCTCCGCGTCCGACCCCGGCCCCGATGTCGCCGAGGAGTACGACACGGTTTTTTCAGCTTCCCGGAAGCTCGTGGAGTTGCTCCGTCCGGGCATTCGAAAGCACGCCCGGGGACTTGCCCTCGCCTATCTGATCTCCCTCGGGCGCATCTGCGCGTCCCTGGCCATCTCCTACTTTCTCGGCGAGATGGTGGACCATGCCCTGCCGCACCGGGACGTGGAGCGGTTCACCCTCTACGGTGTCTCCATCGGCCTCTGTCTTGTGCTGTTCTACGTCTCGTCCCTCGCGGGCACATGGTTCGCAGGGCGGACGCTGGAGCACCTGTACCACGACCTGCGGAGCCGCATGGTGGCCACTGTGCTGGGCAAATCGGCGCGTTTCTTCCGGGAGCACGAGAACGGCGACCTGATCACCCGCATCTCCCACGACACGGAGTCGCTCTCCGTTCTTTCTTTGTACTACTTCTTCCCCAACCTGCAGCACCTCACCATGGTGCTCTGCCTTGCCCTCTTCACCTTCTCCCTGGAGTGGCGGGTGGGGCTCTACGTGCTGGTCACGCTGCCCGTCTACATCGCCCTCATGTCCTTCTTTCAGCGCGCGCTGTCCCGTGCGGCCCGCACGGCGCGGGAACGGCTCTCCGAGCAGAACGGCACCGTCCTCGACATTCTCGCCGGGGCCAAGGAGATCCGCCTTTACCAGCAGCTTCCCGAGGCGGCGAGGCGTTTCGGCGAGGCGGCGGACCGGTTCGCCGAGGCCAACATCCGCTCCGCCTGCATCGGGGAGTGGTCCTACAACACCATGGAACTCTTTGCCCGGGCGCTCACCACGCTTCCCTTTCTCGTGGGGGGATTCCTCATCGCCCACGGCGTCACGGACATCACCGTGGGACGGCTCGTGGCCTGCGACGTGGCTCTCACCTTCCTTGACGCCAGCCTTCAGAACACCCTCTTCGGCGTGACCCGCCTCATTCAGGCGTCGCCGCTGGTGCAGCGCATCCGCGAGGTTCTGGATTACCCGGAGGAGCACATCGAGCCCCTTTCCGGCGAGAGCCCCTTCATGGAGTCCACCCGGATCGAGTTCCGGGACGTGTGCTTTGCCTACGGAGGGGGCAGACCCCTGCTCCGGAATTTCAACCTCGTCGTCGAGCCCGGCGAGAAGGTAGCCATCATGGGGCCCAGCGGCTCCGGAAAGAGCACCCTCATCGACCTGCTGACCCGCCACGTGGTGCCCGGAAAGGGCGTGATCCTCATGGATGGCCGGCCCATCGAAAGCTACAACCTGCCCCTCTACCTGCTTCATTTCGCCTGCGTCAGCCAGACTCCCTACATCTTCCGCACCAGCGTGCTGGAGAACATCGCCGCGGGATGGTACGACGTGCCCCGGGACATCATCGTCGACGCGGCGCGGCGGGTGGGCCTGCACGAAGCGATTCTGCGCCTGCCCCAGGGCTACGACACCCCTCTCCGCGCCGAGGGAACCAATCTCTCGGGAGGCCAGCGTCAGCGCCTCGCCCTGGCCCGGGCGCTCGTGCGCGATCCCGAGGTGCTCCTGCTCGACGAGTTTACCTCCGCCCTCGACCGCGCCACCGAGGAGGCCCTCCTCGACGATCTGCTCGCGGGGTTCCGGAGCCAGACCATCCTCTGCGTCACCCACTCCGAGGCCGTGGCGAGCCGGTTCGACCGCATCGTGCACCTCGCCAAGCTCTAGGCCCTTTCCTGGCCCCTTTCAGGCCCACACCCGGCCCGCTTCCGAAGGCGTGTCCGAAAAGACACAGGCGAGGGGTTTCCCGTGCGTGAGGTGCTCCCAAAGGCACCTGTTGCAGGAGATGCATTTCGCCCTGGAGCGGTCGCCCTCCGCCCAGCGGTTGACGAGCCCCGGTTCCCGGATGTAAGGGCGGCACAGAGAGACAAAATCCGCCTCGCCGCGTTGAAGAATCTCTTCCATGAGCGAGGGCGTGCGCAGTCCCCCCTGAAGGGTCACCAGGGCGCCGCCTCGAACCGCCGCCCGCACCTTCCCCGCCCAGGTCCGGAAATAGGCCTCCCGGTCCGTGGAGAGGATGTGGGGGCGGAGGCAGGTCCTCTCCATGTCGTCCATGTTCTGCAATCCCTGGCTCACCTCGATGATGTCCACGTTCCCCTGTGCCGCGAGGAGCGTCGCCGCCCGGATTCCCTCCGCCTCGACTGTCCCGCCGGCAAGGGTGTCCTCGATGCCCAGCTTGACGATCACCGGAAAGTCCACCCCGCCCCGTCGTTTGATCTCCCGGACGATCTCGCAGTGGAGCCTGCACCGGTTCTCCACGGAACCGCCCCAGGCATCGTTCCGCAGGTTGTACAGAGGGGAGAGCCACTGGGACAGCAGTGATTCGTGGGCCGCGTGGACCTGGATGCCGTCGAAACCGGCTCGCCGGGCCCGGACTGCGGCGTCGCCGAAGGCGGCGATGACCTCGAAGATCTCTTCTTCCGTCGCCGGGGCGGCCTCGCGGTTCACCTCTCCCAGCCCCTCCTTCGGGTGCCGCGGGTAATGGGAGGCCACAAAGGGTTTCCTGCCGAGCGAGAGCTGGTAGGAAGCCGCTCCCGCGCCGCCGTGGGTGACCTGGAGCACTGCCGCGGCGCCGCCGCGGCGCACTCCTTCCGCAAACGCCCGGAAAGAGGGAATCCGCTCGTCCGAGTCGAACATGGGCCTCGTGGCGTTCGTGCGCCCCGAGGGGTGGACGCCGCTGACCCCGCCCGTGGGCACCAGGGCGCAGCCTCCCTCCGCCACCGCGAAGTGGAGCATGGGCATGCCGTAGTCGATGTCGCCCGTTGCATCGGCGTTGTAGCATGCCGCCGCGGACATGAAGATCCTGTTCCGGAGCGTCACACCGCCGACGGTCACCTGTTCGAAGAGAATGTTCTCCATGGATCCGGCCTCCCATTCGACCGCTCTTTCTCTCGGTGCGTTTTCTTCGAGGATGCGCGCCCCACGGAACCTGCCTTACGCGACTTTCAAGCGTTCTTTTCTTCGGTGCATTTTTTTCGGTCGTTGTCGATTTCCGGAGCGGAAACGACGGGCATCTCCTGGAATGCGAATATCCGCCTTCCTTCCGGGAAGTCGTGCGTTTTCTCGCCGTATTTCGTTCCGCGCTTTTCCATCGGGTGCTCTTTGTTCGTGGCAGCACCTATTTTCGCAAGAGAATGCCCAAGGGCACAACCAGGAGGAGCAGTGTGAGAACGCGGGTGCCCACGTAACTCGCGTCGCAGCCGCCACCACCGCCGCCGGTGTTGCCCGGGGTTGCGCTGGCGCCCGTGGGGACAATGGTCGTGTGCGGTTCAGGAAGAGCCAAGACCATGTTCAACGTCTTTGCCACCAACAGGCCGTTCGCGTCACCGTCGAGATCGAAGGGGCCGCCGTCGGCGAGCACCAGTCGAAGCGGTTGCGCTTCCGAGGTGGCGAGCGACGAGGCGTCATTCAACTGGACGATCTGAGGCATCCACCATTTTTGGGTTTCCGCGTTCCAGGCGAGACGCACCCAGCGGTAGACGATGCCGTTTTCCTCGTGTCTTTCTGTCCTGATCTCGATGGTCACGATGCCTCCCGGTGTTGTGCCGTAGGTCACCGTGCCTCCCTCGCCGAGGAGGACGATCTGGAGGAGTGTGGGGTCGAGTCCGGATCCGAGCAGTGCCGCGAGCATCTCAGGAGAGAGTTCGACACTCTCCTGGTCGGGCGTTCCCGTGGGGGGCAGGTCCTCTTCGGGGATCGGCGACGGGGTCGTGATGGGCGTGCCGCCCGTCACCGTCGGCGTAGGCTCCGGCAGGTCCCAGGGGGTGGGGTAGGGAATCGGCGTCGGTTCGGGTGTGGCGGTGGGCGAAGGCCTTGGCGTGGACGTTGGCCCGCTTGTGGGCGTCGGTCCCGTTGTCGGGGAAGGGGTTGCCGTGGGTGGCACTTCGGTATAGGTCGCGTTGAGCGTTACGCTTTCCCCCGGATTGACCGTGGTGGGGATGTTCGCTGGCGTGGTCCATCCGGGCACATCCGAAAAGGAGACGGTCTTGTTGCCGGGCGAAACGGCAACGCTCTCGCCGCTCGTGTAGTCGCCCAGGCCGTCGATGTGCCAGCGCGCTGCGGCTGGTCCCGTGATAGCCACGGTCAGGATATTGCTGCTCTGATAGGCGCCCATGTCCACATGATCCGGTGCGGCGGGGCGGGCGATCCCCCGCTGGTCCGTGTCAGGAACTTCGACGAGCTTGCTGCCGATGGAGTGTGTTCCAACCTCGCGCCCTGCGCCTAAAGCGGCGCTTCCGTTGTTCAGGACATGCGTTCGCGTCGGACCGCCGTTGTCCTGTAGGGGGCCGAGCTGGGGGGTGGCGTCCGTATTGCCGTTGGACCCCACGTCGATATTCGAAATCGTGTAGGTGACCGTAGGGGCAGTACCGCTGTAAACGATTTGGTCGGTTGTACTGCCTGCACCCCAGAAAATGCAGTTCGTCACCACGGGAACGCTCTGGGTCATAAAGCCCGGCCAGTTTTTCATGGCGTTTCCGTTCGAAGACGTTGAAGAAGTGTTTCCAAGGAAGGTGCAATTCGTGAGTGTCGGGCTGCTGCCGTTGCCGTTGTACAAGGCGCCTCCGCCAGTGCCGGTTGCGGTGTTGCCCGAGAAGGTACAGTTGATTATCGTCGGGCTGCCGTTGTTGTTCTCCATGGCGCCCCCATAGGCAGCGGCATTGTCCGAGAAGGTGCAGCTTCTCACCTTCGGACTACTGGTCCCGTTGTACATGCCTCCGCCACCGACGGTGGAAGTGTTGCCCGAGAAGGTGCAGTTGACCACCTTGGGATGTCCTCCGGAGTTGTACATGCCGCCGCCGCCCGCCTCGGCGTAACCGCCGGTGATGGTGAAGCCGTCCAGAACTGCCGTTTGGTCCGTGCCGCTGCCGGTTACCACGTGGGAGCTGTTGTCCGTCGCCGATCCGGGATCGTTGATATTGCCCGAGAGGGTTGTCGTATTCACCGCAACATCCCGCCCTTCCCGGGTGTTCTCGGTGCCGGCGAACCCTCCGTAGAGTTCCACGCCGTTTACGAGGGTGAAGGTCGCACTGCGGTCTATGCCGGTAGTAGGGTGGTAGGTCCCTGCCGCAATCCAGAACTCCGTCCCCGTGGGTGCTCCAATCAAGGCGGTGATGAATTCCGCTTCACCATAGGCGTTTCCCCAGCTGCTTCCGATTTTCGCCCCCGCTCCACTCTGTGTGACATAAGCGACCGCTCCTTCCGCGGGGGTCTCCAGCAGTCCCGCATCGCCGCCCGGGGTCGGTACAAAACCCAGGAGCAAGGCCGGAACGAGAAACGCCCTCAGAAAAATGCCGATCCGTTGCGAAAGACATCTTTTAGAGACTTTCTGGTCACGACAAGACATAGCGCGCGTTCCTCCCAGGGGAAATAAGATGGTGTTTCCGACACGGGAACCTGTAGTGTCGCACTACAAAGTGATTGGAGATAAAAACATATCTTTATAGTACTTTATACCCTTTTTGTTATTTGAGATAGTGGAAGTACTATGGCATATCAGCAAAGGAGCAAAAATTCCTCTGGCACGAACGTTTTTTTCCCTCGGGTTTTTTCCCGGCGTGTGCGTTTTCCGGGAGTTTCTTCGCAATGCCCCGATGTGACGTGTTCCGGGCATGTCACGTGTCTCGGTGTGCGGACACCTTTTCCGGGCGAGCCTTCCCCTGCCTTGCCCGCATCGCGTCCTGCCCTGTGGTGTGTTGCCGGAAACACGAGGCGTTGGCCATTCTTGGGGTGTGGAGTACAGTGAACGGGAATGTCGCACTGGTCGCTCTGTAGGGCGGTTTTGTTTCCTGCGGTGCGATCCGATGTCGGTTCTCTTTCTTAATGGAATAAAGCGAAGGTTGACGGTTCGCACATCGCGGTTTGAGCGTGCGGTAAGTAACCTCCGCCGGAGACGTGGAAGAAGAGAGACGAAAGAGCGGACGCGTCACAAAGAGGACAAAAAATCCTCTGTTCGCAAACAGTTCGGCCTCTCTGGTTGCGGTGGAGGTCCTCCTGAGGGCTGGAGGACGTAGAGTCCCGCGGCATCTCGAAGGGTGACGAGGAGGGGGAACAAACATGGATCTGGAGGAAAAAAGGACGAAAAAGACGAGGAAAGAGGACGGAAAAGAGGAGAGGTGCGGAAGTGGAGGTGGAGATGGGCGCGGGGGGGAAACGCTCCGGGCGGATTGTCCCTTCTGCGCTCTCGGCAGGGAGCGACTCGTTGCGGAGAACGCCTTGGCCTGTGCGTTCCGGGACGGCTTTCCCGTCTCAAAGTTGCACTCTCTGATCGTTTCCAGGCGTCACGTGGCGGACTGGTTCGATCTGACCCCGGAGGAAGTACTCTGCTGCAACGCGCTTCTGCATGCTCTCCGGGAGGATATCCTCGAAAAGGATGCGTCCGTCGAGGGGTTCAACATCGGTGTCAACTGCGGCGCCGTGGCGGGGCAGTCCGTGTTTCACTGTCACATCCACCTGATTCCTCGGCGGCGCGGCGACGTGCTCGACCCGAAGGGAGGCGTGCGCCACCTCATGCCCGGAAGGGGGTACTACTGAACCGGTACACGTACTGAATCCACACGCGCCGGAAACGGTTCTCGGCATTGCCTCGGGCTCGCCGGGTGTCCGCGTGTTCCTTCCCGCTCCTTTTCGCTCGCCCCTCCGTGCTCTTTGCAGAACGGTCATCCTCCTGTAGCGGAACTGTGACCCCCCGCCGATATAATCGCCGAAAAAAGCGGGCAGGAACAGGAGTTTTTCCGCCCTAGGCGACGAAAGGGCGGAGAAAAAGCCCGGGGAGGGCCGCATGAGCGACGCATATCTGGACATCAGGGGAATCTCCAAACGGTTCGGCTCGTTTTCGGCGCTGCGGAACATTTCCTTTTCCCTGGCGAAGGGGGAGTTCGTCTGTCTTCTCGGCCCCTCGGGGTGCGGCAAGACGACACTGCTCCGGATCGTCGCCGGGCTCGAATCCCCCGATGAGGGGAACGTCCTCCTCCGGGGGCGGGACATCACCCGGATCGCTCCGGCGGAGCGCCGCTTCGGCATCGTCTTCCAGTCCTACGCGCTCTTTCCCAACATGACCGCCCGAAAAAACATCGCCTACGGTCTCGCCTGTAAAGGAATGGGGGCGCAGGAGACCGACGCCCGCGTCCGGGAGGTGCTCCGTCTCGTCCACTTGGAGCACCTGGGGGACAAGTATCCGGCGCAGATGTCGGGGGGGCAGCAGCAGCGCGTCGCCCTCGCAAGGGCTCTCGCTCCCTCGCCGGAGATGCTTCTCCTCGACGAGCCGCTTTCCGCCCTGGACGCGAAGGTCCGGGCGGAGCTGCGCCAGGAGATTCGCTCGCTCCAGAAGGAGCTGGGCATCACCACCGTCATGGTCACCCACGATCAGGAGGAGGCACTGACCATGGCGGACCGTGTGGTGGTGATGAACGAGGCCGAGCTGGAGCAGATCGGCACGCCCACCCAGATCTACGAGAGACCCGCGTCGGTCTTCGTCGCCGACTTCATCGGAACGATCAACTTCATCGAGCGGGGGGACTGGCTGGAAGCCATACGCCCGGAGCATATCCGCGTTCTCGACGCGGCAAGCCACGACGGGCATCCCGCGACGATCCGGAGCGTCGAGTTCCGGGGCCCCTTTTACCGGATGAGCCTTTGCCAGAACGAGCAGCTCCTCGTCGCCGACGTTCCCGCGGGGCGTATGGAAGGATGGCATCCCCGGGAGAACGAGGCGGTCCGCATCAGCATCCCCGAGGAATTTCTCATGCGCTATCCGGTGCGTTGAATGTCCCTGAAGGAGACCATGACCGCCCTTCCTTCCGGGACGAAGCTCTTCGGCAGGAAGGGGGTCCCGGGGACGGGCCTGATGGAGGGCGCGTTTCTTCTCTGTGCGGTGTCCGCCCTTGTCCTCTTCGTCTTCGCGCCGCTCTGCGAGGTTTTCTGGCGGGCCTTCGTCGATTCCAGGGGGAACTGGATCGCCGGCGCGAATTTCGTCACCTATTTTTCCACTCCCTACCTTTTCTCCTCCTTCCTTAACACGCTGTACGTCGCCACTGTCACCGCCCTCTGGTCCGTCACCCTCGCCTTCGGCTACGCCTACGCGGTCTGCCGGACGGACATGCCCCTTCGGTCCTTCTTTCGCCACGTGGTCTTTCTGCCCCTCTTCGCGCCGACCATGATGCACGGCATCGGCATGGTCTATCTCTTCGGCAACAAGGGACTCCTCACCGCCCTGGGGCTGCGCGTCGGGCTCTACGGTCCCGTGGGCATCATCCTCTCGGAGATCGTCTACACCTTTCCCCAGGCCTTTCTCATCCTCCTGATCTCCCTCTCCACTTCGGACTACCGTCTCTACGAGGCGGCGGAATCCCTCGGGGCGGACGGTCTGCGCAAATTTCGGACGGTGACGCTCCCCGGCGTCAAGTACGGCCTGGCGAATGCCTTCATCGTCTCCTTCATCCTCGCCTTTACGGATTTCGGCGCTCCAAAGGTGGTGGGGGGCAACTACAACGTGCTCGCCACGGACATCTACAAGCAGGTGATCGGGCAGCAGAACTTCTCCATGGGGGCCACCGTGGGCATCCTGCTCCTCCTGCCCGCCGTGGTGGCCTTCTGCGTCGAGCAGTACATGCGCCGGCAACAGGGAGGTGTCATCAACGCCAGATCCGTCCCCTACCGGGTCCGGCCCGATAAAATGCGCGATGCCGTGGCGTTTCTCTATTGCGGCTCTGTGGCGTTCTGTATCGTCGGTCTGCTCGGCGTGGTCGTCTTCGCCGCCCTCGTCAAGGTGTGGCCCTACACACTCTCGCCGACTCTCGACCACTTCTCCTTCAGGTACGTTGCGGGAAACGGGCTGGAAACCTACCTGAACAGCATCGCCGTGGCCGCCGCCTCCGCCGTGGCGGGTACGCTCTTCGTCTTCTGCGCCGCCTATCTCTTCGAGAAGACGCGCCGGTTCATTCCGGCCCGGCGCGTCGGGCGTTTTCTGGCGCTGCTGCCTCTCGCGCTGCCGGGGCTCGTCATCGGCCTCGCCTACATTTTCTTTTTCAACAGAACGGTCTTTCCCCTGCCCGGAGGCATCGTCCTTCCCAATCCCTTCCGGGGGCTCTACGGCAGCGCGGCCATCCTCGTGCTGGCGAACGTGGTGCACTTTCTCTCCGTCGCCTTCCTGACGGCCACGACGGCCCTCCGGAAGCTGGACGACGAGTTCGAGCAGGTGGGGGAGTCCCTGGGAGTTCCCTTCTACCGGATCTTCACCGCCGTCACGGTCCCCATGTGCCTTCCCGCCATTTTTGAGATTGCGCTCTATTTCTTCGTCAACGCCATGGTGACCATCTCGGCGGTGGTCTTTCTCTATCCGCCGGGGTTCAAGCTCGCCTCCGTGGCCATCGTGAACATGACCGACGCGGGAGACATCGCTCCCGCAGCGGCCATGTCGGTTCTGATCGTCCTGACGAACATCGCCGTCAGGGCCGTGTTCGAAGGGGTTACCGGCAGTGTCAGACGGCGCACCGCCGTCTGGATGCGATCCGAAGGAGTGTGAAGATCGTGAGATATGTGGAGGCTGTCATTCTCGATTGGGCCGGAACGACCGTGGACTACGGCTGTTTCGCTCCCGTGGGCGCGTTCATGAAGGTCTTCGAGGCACGGGGCGTCCCGGTCCGCCTTGAGGAGGCCCGTGCCCCCATGGGGTTGCAGAAGCGGGACCACATCGGCGCCATGGCCGGAATGGAGCGCATCAGGGAGGAGTGGCGCCGGGTGCACGGCCGAGAGCCGCTGGAGGGGGAACTCGACGCCATGTACGAGGACTTCCGCCTTCACCTCCTGGCGGTTCTCGCGGAGTATGCCGCGCCGATCCCCGGAGCGGTGGAGACCGTGGCGGCGCTTCGGGCGGAAGGGATCCGGATCGGTTCCACCACGGGGTACACGGCGGAGATGATGGACATTCTCGTCCCCGAGGCGAGGGATCTCGGTTACGCGCCGGATGTGGTGATCACCCCCGACGACGTTCCCGCCGGGCGTCCCTGGCCCTGGATGTGCTATGCCAACGCCATGCGGCTCGGTGTCTTTCCGCTGGAGCACCTCGTCAAGGTGGGGGACACCCTCGCGGACGTGCAGGAGGGACGCAACGCCGGCATGTGGAGCGTCGCCGTCGTCGAAGGAAGCAGCGAACTCGGGCTCTCCCTCGACGAGGTGGCCTCCATGCCGTCCGCCGACCTCGCAGCCCGGAGCGAAAAAGTCCGGGCTGGCTTCGAGAGCGCCGGGGCGCACCTGGTTCTTCCGAACATCGCGTTGCTTCCCGAGGCGATGGAGGCCGTGGATCTCCTGCTCGCGAAAGGGGGGCTTCCCCAGGCGACGGGAACCATGCCGCTGTTCGGCGGAAGGAAATGACGCCGTGAAAAGGGTTGAGAGAGAAAATCCGGAGATTCCGGAAAACCCCTATCTCCTGCTTACGCCGGGACCGCTTTCCACCGCACCTGGTGTCCGGGGGGCCATGCTCCGCGACTGGTGCACCTGGGACGAGGACTACAAGGCCCTCGTCCAGGACGTGCGGCGACGGCTTCTCGACATCGCCGGAGTGAGCCCGGCGACGCATACGGCGGTTCTCATGCAGGGGAGCGGCACCTTCGCCGTCGAGGCCGCCATCGGTACCGCCGTTCCACCCGGAGGACGGCTCTACGTTCTCGCCAACGGAAGCTACGGCCTCCGCATGGTGGAGATCGCCCGCCGGGCCGGGATCGACGTGGCCTTTCAGTGCGAGAGTGAGATGGAGCCCCCGGATCTGGAGCTGTTCCGCCGCGAACTGGAGCGCGATCCCGCCATCACGCACGTGGCGGTGGTCCACTCGGAGACCACCACGGGCATGCTCAATCCCATCGAGGAGATCGTTTCCATGGCGAAGGAATACGGCAAGGTCTGCATCGTGGACGCCATGAGCAGCTTCGGCGGTGTTCCTCTCGACCTCCGCTGCCTCGGTGCCGACTACCTGGTGAGCAGCGCCAACAAGTGCATCCAGGGAGTCCCCGGGTTTGGCTTCGTCATCGCCGGCGTGGACGAACTCCGTCAGTGCGAGGGGCGCAGCCGCTCCCTTTCCCTCGACCTGTACGACCAGTGGCGCGTCATGGAAGCCGACCGGGGCAAGTGGCGCTTCACGTCCCCGACGCACGTGGTGCACGCTTTTTCCCGGGCGCTCCGCGACCTGGAGGAGGAAGGGGGCGTCGCGGCGCGGCACGCCCGCTACGTCGCGAACCAGAGGACCCTCGCGGCGGGCATGCGCGCCCTGGGGTTCGAGTCCCTTCTACCCGAGGAATGGCAGGGGCCTATCATCACCACCTTCCGGTATCCCCCGGGCGATGCCTTCGAGTTCGTCCGGTTCTACACCTTGCTCAAGGAGAGGGGGTTCGTCATCTACCCGGGAAAGATCACCCGGATCGAGACGTTTCGCGTGGGTACCATCGGCGACATCGGACCGGAGGATGTCGCACGGTTTCTGGCGGCGGTGGAGGAGAGCCGTTCCCGGCTCGAGGCGTGAAGAAGACAGTGGAGCAAGACATCTGAGAGGAGAGATGGATCATGAAAAAAGCGATGGTTTTGGCATGTGCGCTCGCGTTGTCCCTGTTCGCGGCGGTCGGTTCTGCCCTGGCGGGCAATCTGGTGGTCTACACGGCTCTTGAGGACGACCAGATTCCCACGTATCTCGAATCGTTCAAGAAAGCCCATCCGGACATCTCCGTGACCATCGTGCGCGACTCCACGGGCGTCGTGACGGCGAAACTGCTCGCCGAAAAGGACAACCCCGTCGCGGACGTCGTCTGGGGAACGGCGGCCACGAGCCTGCTGATCCTCCAGGGAGAGAAATTGCTCGAAGGATACGACCCCAAGGGTATCGAACGGGTTCTCCCCGAGTTCAAGGACAGCGCCTCCCCGGCGCGCTGGGTCGGCATCGACGCATGGATGACCGCCTTCGTCGTCAACGAGATCGAGATGAAGAGCAAGAACCTTCCCCATCCGCAGTCCTACGAGGATCTTCTCGATCCCAAATACAAGGGGCTCGTGGTCATGCCCAACCCCGCCTCGTCGGGAACGGGTTTTCTGACCGTCTCCGCGATCCTGCAGCTCTTCGGCGAGGAAAAGGGCTGGGCCTATCTGGACAAGCTCAACGAGAACATCGCCGTCTACACCCACTCCGGCTCCGCTCCCGCCAAGCTCGCAGGCACGGGGGAATACCCCATCGGCATTTCCTTCGGCTATCGGGGCATCATCCAGAAGCGCAAGGGTGAGCCCGTGGCGACCATCTTCCCCAAGGAAGGGTCCGGATGGGAACTTGAAGCCAACGCGCTGATCAAGAAGAAGGGGATCAAGCCCGAGGCCAAAATTTTCCTCGACTGGGCGATCAGCGATGCCGCCATCGCCGAATACGCCAAGAACTTCGCCATCGTCTCCGTTCCCGGCATCGGTTCCGTTCCCGAGGGCTTTCCCGCGGACCCGGTGAAGCAGATGGTCCGGAACGACCTCGTCTGGGCGGCGGAATCGCGGGAGCGCATCCTCGACGAGTGGAACAAACGCTACGGCATGAAGGAGACCCGCTGATCCCCTCACTCCTGCCTGGTTACGTCAGGCGAAGCGCCGAAGAGCCTGCGGATTCGTTTCCACAAGCCCTCCGGCGCTTCTTGCGTCAAAGAGGCGTTTCCCATCCAGGGCTTGCCCCGGCGACGCTCAACCTGCTGCTCCTCTTCCCATTGCGCCTCTTCAGGCTCTTTCTGCTCTCGGTTGCAACGACTTTCTTCCAGGGGGCCGGATTCCGCGCACGGAGGAGGCGTGTCCCCCGTTCTTTTCGCGGTTTTTGTCATCCTTTCGGCTTTCGTTATCTCCTCAGCGTCGAAAGGTACTTGTACGGAACACCCTTTCCGGCATGTCCCGGACAAAGTCCCTGCAGTTGAACTGGTTTCCTTTTGGAAAAGGCTCGGGAATGCACAATGCAAGGACCCTTTTCCGAAGGATTTTCCCTCATTTCTCCGTCACGGCGTTTTCCGTGTTTCTCTTCCTCTCCGTTTTCGTCTATTCTTCGACCGTCGCCTCGTGGTATTCGTGCGAGCCGATACGACTCGTGCGGAAGCCCTCGAGAGTTTTGGCGGCGCCGATGATCTTCGTCTCGTTGTAGAGCGAGATGATCGGGACGTCTTCGATGAAGAAGGTGTTCACTGCGGCGCGGCGCTCGTCACGCAGTTTGCCCTCTGGTGTGCCGGCGTACAGGTCGTATGCCGCGTCGTACTCCGGGTTTTTGTAGTTCGACCAGTTGCTGCTCGACGTCGAGTAGAGCAGCCTCTTGTACACCTGGTCCGCGTGCGCCGAGACGAGGTTGAAGAAATCCAGAATCATGTCGAAATCATCGCCCGCCTTGAGGCGCGAGAAGGTTGTGTTCGGGTCCTGTACGACGATCGAGAGGTCGATGCCGATCTTCGAGAGCTGGTTCTGCAGAACCTGCGAAATCTCGGTGTTCGTCTGGTTCGAATCCGTCCAGATCGTCATCTTGAAACCGTTGGGGTAGCCAGCCTCGGCGAGAAGTTTCTTGGCAGCCTCCGGGTTATATGTGTAGTTCTCCTGCTCCGCGTACTCCTTGGCGCTCTCGGGAATGGTCGAGTTCACGGCCTTGCCGTAACCGTAGAGAAATGCGTCGATGATGACCTGCTTGTCGATCGCGCTCTGGATAGCCTTGCGGACGAGTTTGTTGCCGAGCGGGCCTTTGGAGCCGCAGTTCAGATTCAGCGTGATGACCTTCATCGAGTCGCTCGTGATGACCTTGAGGTTCCCGTTGCCCTCTATCCTTGAGACGCTGCTCGCGGGGATCTCGTACGCTACGTCGACCTCGCCCGTCTCGAGCAGGATGACGCGCTGCGCGGCCTCCGGCACGATGCGGAGTGTCAGAAGCCCTGTCTTCGCGGGCGTGCCGCGGTAGTCGTCGAAGCGCTCGAGAGTGTAGTAGTCACCCTCCTTGAACTCTTTCAGCTTGTAGGGACCGGTGCCGACCGGTTTCTGTGCGAACGCCTTCGGGTCCGCGGAATAGGCGTCCTTCGGCAGTACGGCGGCGTACGGGACGGCGAGCAGGTTCACGAGCGGAGGATTCGGAGCCTTGAGACGGATGACAACGGTCGCATCGTCCACGATGTCCGTTCCGACGTAATTGCCGGCGAAGAGCGAGCCTCGCTCGTTGATGTGATCCATGGAGAACGCGATGTCCGCGGGAGTCATCTCTGCACCGTTGTGGAATTTGACGCCTTTCTTGATCCTCACTTCGAGCGACGTGTCGTCAAGCCACCTGTAGCTCTCGGCAAGATCGCAGACGACATTCATGTTGTCGTCGAACGTAAAGAGCGAGTCGAACATATTGTTGGTCAGCGCGCAGGCGCGCTCCTGGATGCCGATGGAGATGTCCATGGTTGTCAGGTCGTTTCCCTGACAGTAGACGATCTCATCCTTGTATGCGGCGGTGGCGGCCGCGCACATGAGCCCTAGCAGGACGACGACGGTGGCGAATGACAGCAGGTACCTCTTCATACAAACTCCTCCCTTGTTTTGCGATGATCGGGGTATTGCGCCCCGTACAGCCTGCATGACACAAAATGGCCTGGTTCGGCCTCGATCTCTCGGTACTCCCAGGTGCGGCACGCCTCCGTGCAGTTCGGGCAGCGTCCGACGAACCGGCATACCGTTCCCATGTTGACCGGCGAGCTGATCTCGCCCTTCAGGATGAGCTTCTCCTGTTTCACATCCGGATCAGGGATCGGGATGGCGGAGAGCAGGGCCTTGGTGTAGGGATGCAGGGGGTGCTCGAAGAGGGCATTCGGCCTCGTGCGTTCGACGACCTGTCCGAGATACATGACGACGATGTTGTCCGAGATGTGTTTGACGACCGAGAGGTCGTGCGTGATGAACATGTAGGTCAACCCAAGCTCCGCCTGCAGGTCCTGCATCAGGTTCAGCACCTGCGCCTGGATCGAGACGTCGAGGGCGGAGACGGGCTCGTCGCAGACGATGAACTTTGGTTTGAGCGACAGCGCGCGGGCAATGCCGATTCGCTGGCGCCGTCCGCCGTCGAGTTCGTGCGGGTAGGAGTTGACGAAGCGCCGGGCAAGGCCGACAAGATCCATCAGCTCGCCCACGCGTGCCTCGATCCCCGCTCTGTCGCTCTTTCGGTACAATCCCTGCAGGATCAGTGGAGCCGCGATCGCCTGGCTCACCGTCATCCTCGGATTCAGGGACGAATAGGGGTCCTGGAAAATGATCTGCATTTCGGTGCGAAGCTTTTTGAGGCGTTTTGCGTTGTAGCCGAGAATGTTCTCTCCCTCGAAGAGAATTTCACCGCTCGTCGCCTCGTGCAGGCGCAGGATCGTGCGGCCGAGCGTTGACTTGCCGCAGCCGGACTCGCCGACGATGCCCAGCGTCTGGCCCCGTTCGATGGAGAACGACACGTCGTCGACGGCTTGAAGCGGCCCCCTGGGAGTGTCGAAATATTTTTTGAGGTTGCGGACTTCGAGCAGAGCACCGTCTTTTTCGGTAAGATCATTTCCCATGCGAGGCACTTCCCTTCGCAATCGGGTGGAAGCAGCGGACCTTGTGGCGGCCGCCCGCCATCTCGAGAGTTGGACGTTTCGTTCGGCAGACATCGGTCGCGTACGTGCAGCGTTCATGGAACGCACACCCCTCCGACAGTGTCGTCGGATCGGGCATGAGGCCGTCGATTGGCTGAAGTCGTGTCACGTTTTCGTTGATCTTCGGAATCGCGGCGAGCAACCCCTCCGTGTAGGGATGCAGCGTTTTCTTAAAGATGTCGTGCACTGTCCCGGACTCGACGATTTCGCCGGCGTAGAGGATGGCGACGCTCTCACACATCTGCGCCACAATTCCGAGATCGTGCGTGATGAGAATCGTCGCCGTCCCCGATTTTTTCTTGAGATTCGCCATCATTTCCAGTACCTGCGCCTGGATTGTCACGTCGAGTGCGGTCGTCGGTTCGTCGGCGATGAGGAGCGTCGGGTTGCAGGCGAGCGCGATGGCGATGACGACGCGCTGCTTCATTCCGCCGGAGAACTGATGCGGATAGTCTCCGGCCCTGTCGGCGGAGATACCGACCGTGCCGAGCATCACGAGCGCCCGCTCTCGCGCTTCCTTCTGCGAAACCTTCTGGTGCACGCGGATGACCTCCGCGATCTGGTCGCCGATCGTGATGACGGGATTCAATGCCGACATAGGGTCCTGAAAGATCATCGAAATGCGGTTTCCCCGAATGCCTCGCATCTCCGAGATGTTGATGCGGAGGATATCCCGACCCTCGAAGAGAATCTTTCCCGCTTCGATGACGCCCTGAGGTGATGGAATGAGGCGCATAACGCTCTTTGCGAGCGTCGTCTTTCCGGCGCCCGTCTCGCCGACAAGCCCCAGCGTCTCGCCGTCGCCCAGCTCCAGGTCGACGCCGTTCAGTGCGTGCACAGTGCCGTCGTCCGTGTGGAAGGCGACTCGCAGTCCTTTGATTTCGAGAATGTGGCTCATCGCTTCGCTCCCTACTTCTTCAGCTTCGGGTCGAGGGCGTCGCGCAGGCCATCGCCGAAGAGATTGAACGCGATGACTGCGACGACGAGAAACGCGCCCGGGAAGACCGAGATGTGCCATGCGTCGCGCATGTAGATCTTCGCCGAGGTGAGAATCGTTCCCCATTCGGGGTGTGGCGGCTGCACGCCGAGTCCGAGGTACGAGAGACCCGCCACCATCAGGATGGAGTTGCCGACACCGAGCGATACCTGCACGAGGTTCGGGGAAAGGGCGTTGGGGAGAATGTATTTGAGCAGGATTTCGGCATCGCCTGCGCCGATGGCGCGTGCCGCCTCGACGAACTCGTTGTCCTTGACCGTCATGACGGAGGCGCGGGCAATGCGGGCAAAGCGTGCGATGCCGGAGACGGAAAGCGCTATGAGTAGGTTTGGCGTGCTCGTTCCGAGTGCCGCCACGATTGCCATGGCGAGCAGCATGAACGGCACCGCGAGGATGATGTCCATGAAGCGCATGATGAGGTTGTCTATTCGCCCGCCGTAATAACCCGCGATCATGCCGAACGGTGCGCCCAGCAGGAGCGAGAGGATGATCGCTCCGATACCGATGAAAAGCGAATATTTCGTTCCCCAGAGGATGCGCAGGAAGAGATCGCGGCCGAATTCGTCACAGCCGAAGAGGTGTTTCATGCTTGGCTTCGCGAGGCGATGCATCAGGTCCTGTTCGATGATGTGATTGTTGTAGAAGGCATTGTCGGTCGCGAGATCCACCACGATGGTGGCAAGTGCGACGCCGAAGAGCAGAAGTACCGTGACGAGGCCGGCGACCGCCATTTTGTTTTTTAGAAACTGCTTGAGCGACTGTTCAAAGGGTGTCCGGGCGCGACTTGTGGCAGGGGAGGTCTTCGGGTTCATTTCGATGCACCTCCCCGGGGCCACACGCTTCTGTATTGCGACTTGATTCTTGGATCGAGGAAGGCGTAGAGTAGATCGACGATAAGGTTGACGAAGGTGAACAAGATTGCGAGCGTTACGACGCACCCGAGCACTGCGGGTGTGTCCTTGAACGAAATCGACTCGACGACGAAGCGGCCGACGCCCGGCCAGGAGAAGATCGACTCGGTGAGGACCGACCCTCCGAGCAGCACTCCAAAATTCAGGCCGATGACCGTGACGATCGGGATGAGCGCGTTTTTTAGCATGTGTCGCCAGATGACAGCATTCTCCGACAGCCCTTTGGCGCGTGCCATGTCGATGTAATCCTGGCGCACGACGTCGAGCACCGACGCACGCGTTGTGCGCGCGATGAGGGCGGCGAATCCCGAGCCAAGGGTCAGTGTCGGCAGGATGAGGCTCACCCAGAATGCCCCGAGCGTGCGCCCCATGCCGGAGGCCGGGAACCAGCCGAGATTGACGGAGAAGACAATGACCAGGATCAGCGCGAGCCAGAATGTCGGCATCGCCGTCAGGAAGAGCGTAATGAACATCGTCACGTTGTCGAGCGACGAATACTGTTTGATCGCTGAGATGATGCCCACCGGAATCCCGACGACGATGGCGAAGAGGATGCCCGCCATCGCCAGTGAGATCGTGTTGTTGAGTCGCCCCATGATCAGCGTGGTCACGGATTGTCCGTTGCGGTAGGATGTTCCCATGTCGCCATGTACGAGGTTTACCATGTATTTGCCGTAGCGGACGAGAAAGGGGTCGTTGATTCCGAGCTCGTAGCGCAGCGATTCGAGCGCCGCCTCGGTCGCGTCCGCGCCGAGGATGATCCGTGCCGGGTCGCCGGGGGCGAAGTGCATGATCGTGAAAACCATGAACGTCGCACCGATCAGCACCGGTATGGTCATGAAGCAGCGCTTGAGGATGTAGCGCCACATGTCAGAACGTCTCTTTCAGGAACCGCATGGTGTTGCCGCCGATCACCTTTGCGATGTCCGCGTCGGAATAACCGTGTGCGATGAGCCATCGCGGAATGTTCCACCAAACCTCCGCCGGATTCTCGCACCCTGAGACGTACTCGCTCTCGGTGAACTCCTCCCCCCCATCGTCGCCGTATGCATCGACGTTAAGGCGATGTAATCCCACGTGATTGCCGAACATCGTGTCGGGGCCGAACGTGACGTGGTCGATGCCAACGAGGTCCTTGACGTATTCGAAGTGTTCCATCGCAGCGTTCAAATCGTGCTCCGGATGCGAGTGGGACATCGTCGTGTGCGGCGCAGTCTCGATACCGAAGAGACCACCTTTATCGGCGCATGCCTTGATCACGTCGTCCGGCTTCATCCGTTTCGTTCCCCAAAGGGCACGCGCTCCCGCGTGTCCTATGGTGACAGGTTTTCTGCTTCGCCGTATCGTGTCCATGCTTGTCACGTCCCCCGCGTGCGAGAGGTCGATCGGCAGACCGAGGTCGTTCATCCGGCGCACGACCCGCTCACCGAGGGCTGTCAGACCGCCATCGGCCTTCTCCGAGAGACCACCGCCGACCGCATTCGACTGACTGAACACGAGTCCTGCCATCCGTACGCCAAGGCCGTAGAGAATGTCAAGCCGGTCCACATCGTCACCGATACAGCTTACGTGCTCGATCATCGGGAACCATGCAATCTGTCCACGCTCCTTGGCGCGACGGATATCGCCGATGTCGCCCGCCTTGACGAGAAACGCTGAGTGCATCGCGTCGCAACTCCGCATGCCGAGTTCCGCGATCGTCTCCTCCCACGATGCTCCCTTGAGTGCCTGGTTGCCGAAGACGGCATCGAGTGGTGAGTGTGCAATACCCTCGTAGCCGGTCACAATTCTGCCCGACGTGTAGTACTCGCGCAGTCGTGACATGTCCGCGGGTAGGACGCGCAGGTGGTCGTGCAGACTGATGACCGGGTTTCTCTCGAGAAGATGTGTCAGCCGTACCTCCTGGTCGTCCGTCAGTGGGACGAGATTCCACGGAACCCGCTCCGTCTCCCTCGACAAGGGGATCTTCGTCGGCATTGTGTCGCCGAGATAGCCGAAAGAGCGGTAACCTTTGTACGCGCGCTTCGTCGGAATGTTCATCTCCATATCGCTCCTCGTCAGTCCTCCCAGTCGGTCTTCGCACGCTCCATGGCATTCGCGAAGTCCGCCTTGACCATCCGCAGGCTTTCGGGTTCGCAGATCAGGTCCGCGCTGGTCAGCGCCAGAATTTTCACCGCTTCTGCGAGCGCTCGGTGAGCGTCTGCGCTCTTGCCCGCATCAAGATATGCCTGACTGTGGGACGGCGTTCCCTTCGGAACGAAGGCCGTCCGGATGCACGAACCGGGCACGATCCGCATGACGGAGGCGAAATCCGTCGCTCCGGTCTTCCTGCGCGGCTCGCCGATCTGGCGCGCATCGATACGTCGTGCGTTTTTCATGAGCATGTTGTTGAGCGAGAGGATGGGAATCTTGCTGTGCATCTCGCCGATCTTGACGACGTCGTAGGTCGTTTCCGTCATCAGCGCCGCGCCCTGGAGAATCTTTTCCATGCGCACGATGACCTGGTCCAGATAGTTTCGGCTGTACGAGCGCAACTCCATGCGGGCGACAGCACGATCCACGATGGCGTTGACCGCACTTCCGCCCTCCTCCACGATCATCGCCATCCTCGTATCGTCGAGTACGTGCCCGCGCAGATAGGCCATGCCGTTCGAGGCGAGCATGAGAGCTTCGAGGGCGCTGCGCCCCTTGTCCGGCGCGATGGCGGAGTGCGACGACACGCCATGGTACGCGACGCGGAAATCGGAGAGCGCCATCGACTTGATGTCAGTCGTGCAGGCATTGCCGCCGTGCATCATCAGGACGACGTCGTGGTGACGAAAGGCTCCGTTCGCGAGCATCGGAGTCTTGCCGCCCTCTTCGATCTCCTCCGCTGGAGTTCCGATCACCTCGATGGTGTAGGGGACATCGGCAAGCGTCTCTTTAAGCGCGACCGCGGCGCCGATGCAGCTCGGTCCCTGCAGGTGGTGCGCGCAGCCGTGCCCCATCGGTAACGCGTCGTACTCGCAGAGAAGTCCGATGTTCGGGCCGCCGTTCCCGTTGTGCCAGACCGCCCGAAACGCCGTCTCGAACCCTGCGTACGGCGCCTCGACCTCAAAACCCCGTGACCGCAGTTCCTCCGTGAGGAGCTTGCAGGCATAAAATTCCCTGAAGCCGAGCTCCGGATGATCGAAGATGTTGTCGCTCATTTCCGCCAGATACGGTGCAAGACTCTCGACGTGAGCTTCAATCGCGGCCTTTGTGTCGTTCGACTGCATGAACACACCTCCCGGTGAGAGTGCGGACAAAACGTCAGCCCGTATAACCGAATTTTTTCGACAGCTCGCCCGTTTCGCGCAGCAGGCTGTCCAGGCATTCGCGGATGAAATCATCGCTGAAACTGTCTTTGTTTCCGGAAATGGACATACTGCCGACGAGGATACCGGAATACTGCAGGACGGGTGCCGCGATGCCGGTTGAACCCATGACGCGCTCGTCCGACGTGATAGCGTACCCGTCCCGCTGTGCTTGTATCACGGCTTTGAGGAGCTCCTCCCGGCTCGTTATCGTGTTCGGTGTGAGGGCGGGATAGTGCTCCTCGCTCGAAAAAAATGTTTCGCGAAAATCATTCGAGGCGAATGCCAGAAGGATTCTGCTCGTGGCACCGACGTAGAGCGCTGTCTCCTGGTAAGCGGACGGCTCGACAAAGCTCTGACGCTCACTGATGCGATATGCGCAAAGTTGTTTCGTTCCGTGCAGAATGGCGAACGAAACAGTGCGGTGCAACTTGTCGTACAGGTGTTCCATCGCGGGGCGAATCATCGGAATGAAGGGATTCGTGTTCTCGTAGACTCTGCCGAGTGAAAGGACGCGCGGTCCCAGACGGTAGACACGCTTGCGATCGTCAAAGATCAGGTAACCCATGTATGTGAGCGTGCCGCAGAGCCGCATGACGCGCGATTTGTAAAGTCCCAACTCAGACGCGATCTCCGTCAGCGTCATCTCCGGCTTGCCCTGCAGGCAATCCAGAACCTGAAGTCCCTTTGTCAGCGTTTCGAGCTGTTTCTCCGATTCCTTCGATTTTCGGCCCGCCTGCATGCGATCACCCGCTCTGTTTGTTCTGATATACAGAACTACGTTTTTGTGAAAAGAACAGTTTGAGTATGCAAGTGTGCCATCCATTTGTCAATAGGAGGCCGTTGCGCGCTTTTGAAAAGCGCGAACGTTCGAAATTCGAGCCACTCGGATGTGCAGTGGCACGGTCGAGATGGCGGACACCAATTGGCTCTGTTGTTAGCTGAGTTGGCCGATATGGAAGGGAAGGCAGAATGTTCGTTGCTTGAAAGAGTATCGGACGCGGTTGTTCAAGCGGTTGTCTTTGGTGGTATCGGAATCTGCGAGGTGACGCGCATGTTCCACTCGTTGCAATCCGCCCTGGGGAACCGGAAGAGGATGTTCAAGGCGGGTGGTCTCTTCTCTATCAGAGAAAAGGGGTGTCTCCGGCGGAACTCGAACGGAAACATGACCGCATCAAGTGGATACTGGTCAGGTGGAGCAGAAACACGACATCCTGTTCCTGTAGATCTCCGCCGGAGTGCACCACCCGGGACGTTGTCGTGGTCTGTGGTTGAAAAGCGATATGTATTGATCCAATTCCTCTTGGTGTTGTTCTCCGTTACCTCATTCTCCCCGTCACTGCGGCTCCGTCGGCGACCTTCTCCGAAGGGTGGAGAACGACCCGGTCGCCCTCGGAAAGCCCCGAGAGTACTTCCGCGGCGACGCCGTCGTTCTGGCCGATCTCCACGCGCTGCAGGAACGCCCTGCCCTCGCGCACTACAAAGGTCATCCAGTCGCCGCCCTGCCGGAAGAGGGCGCCCAGCGGCACCTGGAGCGTGTCGTCGCTCCGGCGGAGAATGATGCGCGCCTGGATGCGGAAGCGGTCTCCGAGGCGATAGCCCGGCGGCACGGGATCGAGGAAGGTGATCCGGGCCTTCACGCGCTGTTCCTCCACGCCGAGGGCGGAGATCTTGGTAAAGCCGCTGTGCTCCACCAGGGAGATACGTCCCCGCAGGGGCATGGCGCCGCCCCATCTCTCGACGAGCACCTCCGCGTCCGGGGGAACCACCGCCGCGTCCACGGAGAAGAGATCCACCTCGCCCTCCAGGTCGTCGGGGTCACCCACCTCCATGAGGGGTGTTCCCGAGGAGACCGTCCGGGCGCTTTCCTCGAACACGTTGAGGACGTACCCGTCCACGGGGGCGAGCAGGCGCACCGATGCGGCGCGGGGCCCCCCTTCCTCTCCCTGGATCAAGGCGGATTTCGCCTGTTCCACCTCGAACTCGGCCATGCGGAGGGCGAACTCCGTCGCCTTTGCGTCCTTGGCGGCGACCTGCATGGCCGTCTCGGCGATGTCCCATTCCTGCTGGGAGATGCCTCCTGCGGGGAGCAGTCTGTCCTGGCGCCGGAACTGCTTTTGCGCCAGATCCAGGTTCACCCTCGCCCGGTCCAGCTCGGATCTGCGGAGCGACCGGGCCGCCTCGGCGGTGCGCAGACGGGCCTCCGCCTCGGCGCGGGAGCGGGGCGTCAGCAGCCCCGACGCCTCGGCCTCGATGACCGCCAGAACGGTCTTCCCCGTCCGGACCGGATCCCCGGCCCGCAGGGGAATCCGGTTGAGAAATCCCGTCACGGGGGCGGAGACGGTGTAGCGGTGCCGTATCCGCGTCTTCCCCTCCTCGGAGACGCTCACGACCAGAGGCGCCCTCTCCACGAGGGCCGTTTCCACCTCCAGCGGCTTCGGCCACAGAAGAAAGACCACGCCGCTCACAAGGGCGGCCGCAATGCCGAGGGCCGCCGCCTTTTTCCCGACGCCGTCGCGTCGCCTCTTTGCGTTCTTCGCTCCGGTCCCGGATTCCATGAACCGCATCACCTCTCTTTGCACGGATCGTTCGTGCACGGGCACTTTTCAGGACCGAGTCCTCCGCCTTCCGGCGGCTCCCGCCCGGTCCTCCGGTGTTGTCTATTCCGCGGATTTCAGCACTGCCTGCAGATCGAGCCGCGCCACCCGTCGTCCCACAACGGCGAAGGAGAAGAACGAGGAGGCCAGGACCGTGAGCACTGCCACGACATACGTCCGGGTAGTCAGCACCAGGGGAAAGCGCATGGTCTCGGTGTTCGCCGTGGCGAGCACCGCCTCGGACAGACGCGCCCCCAGGTAGAGTCCTGGAGCGATGGAAAGCGCCGTGAGCAGCGCCAGCTCCAGCACGAGGATGGTCGCCACCTCCCGCCGGGTGAAGCCCAGCACGCGCAGGGTCGCCAGATCCCGGGCCCGCTCGGAAAGGGCGATGCGCGCTCCGTTGTAGATCACCCCGAAGGAGACGATGACGGCGAAGACAAAGTAGAGCGCCTGGGAGGTGCCCATCATCTCCTCCGTGGTCCTGCTGAAATTTTCCTTCGCCCCGGAGGTGGTGGTCACCGTCCCGATGCGGGGAATCCCCTTCACTCGCTTCCAGAAGGCGTCCCAGTAAAAGGGGTCCACCTTCAGATAGGCTCCGTTCACGGTGTCCCCCTCGCCGAGAAGACGCCGCAGCGCGTCGATCTCCATGTAGGCGGAGACGCCGGAGAAATCCATGATGGTTCCCGAAACGACGGTGTGCAGCACCGGGCGTCGCCCCTCCCGTACTTCCACGTGCACCTCGTCGCCGGGGACGAGGTGGAGGAGTTCCGCGAGCTTCTCCGAGAGGAGCAGGCCGAAGGACGGCAGGGGCACCTCTCGTTCCCGCTCGTCCAGAAGACGGTTGAGTCGGGGGGACGCGGGCAGCCCAGTGATCGCCGTCTCCCACTGCCGGTGTCCGTGGAGAAGGCGCACCGGCACGGCCCGGAAGGGCTCGGCGAAGAGCACTCCGGGCAGACGGGAGAGGGAGAGAAAAGCACCGTTGTCCCCGGGTTCGATGAGGGAGACCACCGCGTCCTGCCGCTGCGCCCGGTTCCACTGGAAATCGACGAGATAGTCCACGCCGTCCCCCATGACGCCCGGAAGGATGGGGATGGCCGTGGCGAAGGCGAGGCCGACGGCGGTGAACAGGGCCTGCCAAGGCTTGCGCTCCATGTTCCGGAGGGCCATCCGAAAGGACGGGGGGACGAGGCCGTGGAGTCCGATCCGCTCCAGAAAAGTGGGAGTGAACCTGGCCGGGGCCTCGGGGCGCATGGCCTCCGCGGGAGGGAGTGAGGCGGCTTGGCGTACCGCGCCGAGCACGCCCAGAACCGATGTGAGGGCGCTCGCGCCGAGAGCCGCCGCGAGCGCCCTCCAGTCGGGGACGAACTGGAGGGACGGAAATTGGAAAAACCGGCGGTAGAGGGAGACGAAGGCGCTTCCCGCCCACATGCCGAGGGTGGCGCTGAGCAGGGTGGCGACTCCCACGGCCACAAGGGCGAATTTCACGTAATGGAACCCCACGGCGAAAGGAGAGTAGCCGAAGGCCTTCATCTGGGCGATCTGTTCCCGTTGAAGCCGCACGAGCCGGGTGAGAACGGCGCTCACCATGAAGGCGGCGATGCTCAGGAACACCGCAGGAAAGGCGATGGAGAAGCCCCGGAGCTGGGTGATCTCGTCGCGCAGGAGCTTCGCCGAGGGATGCCGCGTTCGACCGTAGGAGGAAAGCCCCCCGTAGGGTTCGAGAATGCGGTCCACTGCGGCCTTGATGTTCTCCGGATCCGCCCCGGGAGCGAGGCGAAACGCCACGCTGTTGAACGCCCCGTCCAGGTCCAGCGCCCGGGAGAGTTCCCGTTCGCCCATCCAGAGGACGGCGAAGCGTCGAGGGTCGGGGAGCATCTCTCCGGGGCGCGCTTCGTACACGTACTCGGGGGAGACGGCCACCCCGACGATGCGGAAGCGCCGCCGCACGCCGTAGACGGTGAAGTCCAGCGGATCTCCCGGACGGAATCCGTGGGCGTCGGCGAACCCCGCGCTCACCACCACCTCGTCCCGGGAGTCCGTCCCGGGGAGCCGCCCCGCCTTGAGGACGAGGCGGTTCAGCCGTCTCGGACGCCCGTCGGGAAGGGAATGGATCACCCCGTCGGCGGGTTGTTTCATGCCCGGAAGATCCAGCACCACCGTGCCCTTGACGCTCGTTTCCAGGGCGGCCACCCCGGAGATCTCCCCGAGGCGGGTCTCCACGAAGCGGGGCGCCCGCTTGAGATCGCAGAAGAGATCCGCGAAGCGCGACGAGGTATAGTAGTTCCGTTCCGTGGCCTCCAGCGTGACCACGAGTCCCCGGGCCATGATCATCATGGTGAGGCCGCAGGCCATCACCAGCACCACGGCGGTCATCTGTCCCTTCATGTTCCGCAGATCCCGCAGGAGCTTCAGATCGAGCATCCGCACGGCGGATCACCAGGAAAGCGACCGCGCGGGAACGCGGGTCGCATTGGGCGCAACGGAGACGATGCGCCCCGCCGAGAGGGAAATCACCCGGTCCGCCATGGCCGCGATGGCCGCGTTGTGGGTGATGAGCACCACCAGGGTGCCCAGCTCGCGGTTTACTCTCTCCAGCGCTTCGAGGACGGTGATTCCCGTGTTCACGTCCAGCGCTCCCGTGGGCTCGTCGCAGAGCAGCACTTCCGGTCGCTTGGCGATGGCCCGGGCGACGGCGACGCGTTGCTGCTGTCCCCCCGAGAGCTGGGAGGGAAAGGCGTCCATCCTGTCCGCGAGCCCCACCAGACCCAAGGCCTCCTCGGGGGGCATGGGGTTCGGGGCGATCTCCGTGATGAGCGCCACGTTTTCCCGGGCGGTCAGGCTGGGAATGAGGTTGTAGAATTGAAAGACGAAGCCCGCCACGTCCCTCCGGAAGAGGGTGAGATCCCGCTCGTCCGCGTCCGTGAGATCACGGTCGCGGTAGAAGAGCGTGCCGCCGGTGGGGACGTCGAGCCCCCCCAGAATGTTCAGCAGCGTGGATTTGCCGCTCCCCGAGGCGCCGAGGAGCACCGCCAGCTCTCCCTCGTGGAGGTCGAGGTCCACACCATCGAGGGCTCGCACCTCCATCTCCTCTCCGGGAAAGTAGACCTTTGTGATTCCCCGGGCTCGGTAGAGCGGGGGAGACGAGGCCGTCGTCATCGCGTATCCCGCCTCCTCTCCGGGGCTGTCGGGGCGGATCCCGACGGAGTGCCCGTTCTTTCCTTGCGGCGGTTTTTGCCTGCGCGGGAAAGGGTGCGATCTCTGAACGTCTCGCTTTCGGAGACCTCCGCGTCCCCACCTTCGGAGCGCTCTCCACCGTCCGTACGCATACTGCCCTTTTGCGTGTTTCCGGGTGTGGCCGCTTGGTTTGCCTCCGCCGCCTGCGCTCCGCCGCGGTTCTCGTCACTTCCTGCAGGGACTGTTTCCGAGCCGGTGGTGCTTGGGTGGATGCTCCGGCGTTGCGTATGTTTTGGCGTCTCCGGGCATGTTGTCTTCGCCGAAGCCCCTGCCGTGCTCGTTTCCTTTCCGAAGGCGAGCAGTTCCTTCAGCGACGCACGAGCCTTCTCCGTCACCCGGATGAAGAAACATCGCGCCGCGTCTCTGTCCGTTTCCCCGCCGGGCGCCAGCCCCCGGTCCAGGAGAAGCGCCAGGGCCTGAAGGGCGTCCTCAAGGGAGATGCGGTTCTCCTCGGGGATAATGTCCCTTCCGGCGATGAGACCGTACCCTATGGTGGTCACGAGAAAGGCGAGCGCTTCCGGGGAGATGTCGCGCCGCATGATTCCCGCCTGCTGGAGCGCATCGAAGAGTTCCCGCCGCATGGAGAGGGCCATGGAGACCAACGTCGCGTCGCGTTTCAGAAAATCTCCGTAGAGCTGCCGGTCCCGCGTTACCAGCCCCTTGACGAAACGGTTCTCGTCCATGGCGGCGATGCTGTGGCGGAACATGGAGGCGAAGCTCCATCCGTTGGAGTCGCCCTCGAAGCGGCGAAGCCAGTCCTCGGCGTACCGGGCGAGTTCCCGGTAGACCACGGCGCGGAACAGCGCTTCCTTGTCCCGGAACTCCAGATAGACCGCACCCTTGGAGATGTGGGCCTCCCGGGCGATTTCCTCCACGGAGGTCTTGTCGTAGCCCCAGCGGGCGAAGAGGCGCCCCGCCGCGTCAAGCAGTTTTTCCGAACGGCTGTTCTTTTCGTCGAAGGGTTTCATAGGCTCTTTATAACCGATTGAACGAAAGCGGTCAAACGGTCAAAAGATTCTGGCGTCCATCCCTTCGACTCGGAAGCCGCTGCGCGCATCCCTTCTTCCTTGCGGCCCTGATTCTAAGCAGTGTCCTGTCGCGGCATGTTTGCGGCAGTCAAGTGCGGAGCGTGCAGCATGCACTTCGGCAAGGATCCGCCGGAGGCCGCCCCCGGTGTGCACGGCCGTTTCGAGAAACGTGTTCCGGAATGTCTCAGCGGTAGATCATCTTCCTGGTCATGCCGCCGTCGACGAGAAATTCTTGTCCCGTCACGAAGCCGCTCCGGGAGGAGGCGAGAAAGAGCACGAGGGCCGCCACGTCCTCAGGGCGTCCCACCCGTCCCGCGGGATGCTGCAGATGATCTTCCGGGGTGAGGATCGGTTCCTCCCGCAGAGAGGGCTTTTTCCAATCCCGTACCTCGATCCAGCCCGGGCTGACAGCGTTCACGCGCACCTCCGGCCCCAGGCTCACGGCAAGAGCGTGGGTCAGCGCCACGAGCCCACCCTTCGAGGCGGCGTAGGACTCCGTGTGCGGCTCCGACATATGGGCTCTCGTGGAGGCGATGTTCACGATGCTTCCCCGGTTCGCCCGGAGCGAAGGGGCGCACTCCCTGGCGCAGAGAAAGGCCCCGGTGAGGTTTGTGGCGAGCACGCGGTTCCATTCCTGGAGTGAGAGTTCCTTCAGTGGTTTCTCGCACATGATCCCCGCGTTGTTCACCAGTACGTCGATGCGGCCGAACCGTTCCAGGCACGAGGCAACCATGGTCTGTACGGAATTCTCGTCGCACAGGTCGGTCTCCAGAAAGACCACTTCTCCCCGAGGCGACAGCTCTTCCTGGGCGGTGCTTCCCGCCTCCACGTCTTTTTCTGCGATGACCACTCCCATGCCCGCCTCGACGAACATGCGGGCTATGCATCGGCCAATCCCCTGGCCTCCTCCCGTGACGACGGCGACTTTTCCCTTCATGGCGGTTCCCTCCTTTGTCCTCGCTCAATGCTCAACGCGATGGTTTTGCCTTCTCTGGGGTGGTGGGCCTGGACCGAACTTGTTTCGCCTCTTGGATTGCCGATGCGCATGCTCTTGCCGGACCTCGGTGCGGTGTGACAACCGTGCTCGTGCCTTTCCTGCCATGGTCTGCGTCGCTTCCTCCATGAGCCGGTGACGATGGGTTAATGACATGCCTCTGAAACCTCCGAAAAAGTCCCCGAGAGGACGTTTTCTTTTCGGACGCTCCCTGGACGAATCCCCTGCGGTGGCACATGTTGTTCTCAAAGGAATCTGCGCGCAGTGAGGCCACAGGGGCTTCGTCCGGGGTGCCTTTTTAACTCTCTGTTGTCTGTTTTTTGCCGGTTGTTTTGCTCGCCTATTCCACCTGCCCCGTTTCCGCTGCTCCCGCGAACACGTGCTCTTCCGGGCGCGATCTTCCCGAGAGAAGGAGCGCCAGAGCGGCCAGGGCGAGAAGGAGCGCGAAGGTCTCGAAGGCTCCGGTTCCCTGTCCGTACTGCACGGCCTTTCCGAAAAGCAGGGGGCCGAGGAAATAGCCGGCTCCCCAGAAGAAGAAGTAGGTTCCGGCGATGCCGCCCCGGATCTCCTCGGGAACGGTCTCGTTGACGAAGGCCAGGGAGGCCAGGTAAAAGACACCCAGTCCCGTTCCGGCGGCGCCGAGAGCGAACAGGGCGGCGGCGTCGCCGAGGAAGGGAAAACCACCGATCCCCGCAGCGGCGAGAAGACAGCCGCCGATCATGAAGCGCCGGGTGCCGAACCGATCGCAGAGAGGGCCGCTCACGAGTTGGGTAAGGCTGATGGTGGCGTAGAAAAGCGTGAAATACGCGCCCATCCCCTCCGGGGAGAATCCCCGGACGGCGATGAGGTCTCCGGGAATGTGGGTGATGAAGAGACCGTATCCGGCCCCGTAGAGAGCGATGCCCGCCAGCGCTGGAGCGACGCTCCGGGACGCGACGATCCTGCGGAGCACCGCGAGGCTCGGCTTCGGCGTTGCCGCGGTCTGTTCTTCCCGGTCCGTGTTGCGGATCGTGACGAGCACGAGCAGTGCTCCCAGGCCGCTCAGCAGCGCGAAGGCCAGGAAGAGGGAATCCTCTCCGGCGGCCCTGCTCAGAAGAAGCCCCGCGAAAGGGCCTGCGGTGAGTCCCAGGTGAATGGCCGCGTTGTAGAGCCCCACGACCTTTCCCCGCATGTCGGGAAAGAGGGCGGCGAACAGCGCCGGCCCCAACGCCCAGATGGGCACTTCTCCCGCTCCCTGGAGAAGGCGTCCCGCGAAGAGGAAGGACAGGGATGTGCCGCTCCAGTAGAGCAGTCCCGCACCGGCGCAGAGGAGGTATCCTCCGGCGAGAAAGGGCTTGAAGCCCCACCGGTCGGCGAGCATGCCCACGGGAACCTGGAGTGCCACATAGGAAACGGCGAAGGCGGAGGCGAGATAGCCAACGGCATGGGTGGATCCGGCGGCGATCATGGTTTTTCCGGGAAGAACGGACATGATCATGCCCACGCCGAGCATGAGCAGCAGTGCGGAGGCGATGAGCCCCACGAGCGATGTGATGCGGGACACGACGATCAACTCCTCGTTTCGACAACAAAAGAACATCCTGAAGTACCGCATCGGAACAGCGGTACCCGTCGAACCCGTGGGGGAGATCGGTCTGTCTTAGAAGGAAAGCAGAAAGAAAAGTGGTGGCGGTAGGATCAGGAACACACCACCAACAGTTCCCGCGGAGAAACTCCGAGGGAACCGCACCGCAAAAACCGCTGCGGCCCTTCTTCTTTCGGGAAAACGAGACGGCCCGAGGGGGTCAGACGAGACTGTTCCGGCGGTACTCCGCCCGTGTCGCGGTCATGCCCTTCGGGGGTGGGGGAGAGGGAAGAAACGGTGTTCGTCTCATGGAATTTCCCTTCTTTCCGTGTTTTGGCGAGGTAATAGCGGCGGTTCGGCGTTCTTTCGGGAAAAATTTTCGCAGGAAGGCGTGGTCTCCCTCCGCATTCGCTCCCGTACCATCCGTCGTCATTCCTCTTCCACGATCGTTTCCGTCTCGGAGCGCCTTCGCAGAGAAGCCTTTTTGCACAGGCGTTTCCGTCGCGGTATCGCAGCAGCGCTTTTTCGCGACGAGACGGGAAAATATGCTCCCGACGCAAGTTTTACAGGAAAGCGCCCCGGTCGTCAAGGGCGATACGGGGCGTGTGTGACGGAACAGGGCAAATACTCTCTGCCATTCTTTATGGATGGGGGGAGCGGTGTTTTTCCGGGCCTGGAGGAGGAGCGGCGTTCTTTCGAGCATGGGAGAGGCACGATGTCTGCGTTGCGTGTGTCCCGCCTGCGCAAAAAGGTTTTCATGGTGTTCGGCGGCCGCCTGCGACGATGAGTCGCACTTGTCCAGGAATGCCTTTTTGTGTCCGATCAACAGTCCCATGTTGCGGTAGCGGCTGGACTCCATCCACGCCTCGTTGGTTTCGGCGCACAGTGCCCGTATCAGGCGCTGGCATGGGTCGGTGTTCGGGAAGATACGGACGACAGGGTGTTTTTTGCGTCTGAAGGGAGCGAAAAAAAGCGACGGTTCCGGACAGAGGATGAAAAGGAGAAAACGGCGGCGGAAGAGGCGGTTCGTCTGGAACGAGGAAGAAGCGGCTCTTCCGCCTGAACGCGACATTTCACAAAACCGGTTTTGCCTGTTCTGTCTCGCGGAACCTGGAACAGCGCGCCGGATCAGGAGAAATCCGCCTCGGTACGCTCCCGGGGTTTTTTGCCCAGATGCTTCCGCAGGTAGGGGCAGTAGATCGCGGCGAGGGGATTGTGCCCGAGCTTCCGGTCCTTGACGGCAAGAGTCGTCACGGGGCGGGTCCAGTTCTTGTGGAAGAGCATGTCGTGACCGACGCAGAGTCCGAGGAGCACTGCAAGCTCGCAGTCCGCCTCGGCGAGGACTTTCGCCTGCTGGGCGGGATTGCACGAGGCTTCGCCGAGCCAGGGTGCCCCCACGACGCCCAATTCCTTTTTGCTGATGCCCCCAACCTTGCAACACACCGAGTGAAGGGTGAACTCCCGGGCGAAGATCTCTCCCACCACGGCGGCTTCTTCGGCCAGCCCCACGCAGAAGGCGAGGCCGATGCGGGAAACGCCCAAGCGGCGGGAGAACTCGAGAATTTCGTCCAGGCGGCAGAGCATGCCGTAGTATTTCGCCTCCACCTCGGCGCCCACGGCGAGAATGCGCGCCGATTCCGGGTCCAGGTAGAGGGAGCGGCTTTCCTTGGGAACACAGGGGTTTCCTTCGGTACAGGGTTTTTCCTTGCACAGATCGCAACGCATGAGACGTCCTCCTTCGTGCTTTCCGGCGCATCGATGTCACGTCGGATGCCGGTTCTCCAGGATCGAAGCGCGCACCGGGAAAAACGCGGAAATCGCCTCACGGGTGCTCGGATTCGCCGGGAGCGGTTGGTTCGGATTTTTCTGTTGTTTTTTCCCCAACTCTCCCCAACTATACTACGGTATAATGACCTTCGATAGTGGTTCCCGTAACTGACTCGGCGAAACACTTCCCCGGCGCGCCAAGCACCTTCCGTCTGCGGAGGTGCTTCGGCGCTCTGCGGAAGCAGCGGTTACCCCGGAAAGTCGAAGGGAAAATCAAGGAGGGAGTGGAACTGTGAAAACGTCATCGAAAATGTGGTTTTTTGGGCTCTTTTGCGGCCTGTCTCTGTTTCTCCTCGGCGGATGCGGCGGAGGAGGCGGGGGCGGAGGCACGCCGCATCCGGCGGACAAGGCGGTGTCGGTGACCAACAAGGGGAACTACTACGAGATCGTGCTGAACTACAACGAGGGTTTTTCGCCCTTCGACGTGGGGCAGGAGTACGGAAGGAAGGTGCTCGTCACCGTTCCGGGGTACGAATCGGCCCTCGACTCCTACCTCGCCGAGCTGGCGGAGAAGACGGACTTCCTCTACCAGCTCTTCCTCTCCCGTGCCGAGGAGATCCGAAAGAACCTGGATGCCACCTACCTGGAGGAACTGGAGGGCTTCGCGGACAATCTCATCACGGAGAACAAGCTCGGCGACGGCCGTCTTTCCGTGGACGAGTTCTTCCTCCTCAATCTCGTTCCCGACGTGGCTCGGGCCACGGCCTGCAACGCCCTCGCCGTGTGGGGAAACCGCTCCGTCACGGGAAAGACCCAGCTCGTCCGCAGCCTGGAGTGGTTTTCCGGAAGCCAGGAGCAGCTCTCCCGGGTGAACGCCGTGACCGTCGTGAAGAACGGTACCCGCTCCTACGCCATGGTGGGGTACGTGGGAATGCTCGGCATGCTCACGGGCTTCAACAGCCGGGGAGTCTTCGCGGCGGTCCTCGATTCCCAGACGGGAAGCGAGTACAGCTACACGGGATGCCGCTCCTACACCTTCGATCTGCGGCGCGCCGTGGAGAACGCCGCAGCGCTCGGCGACGTGGCGGACGACATGAGAAACTCCCAGAGGAACTACACGGTGAACCATCTGATCTTTCTCGCGGACGGAAGGGAGGCGCGAGTGCTGGAGAACAACCTCCGGGGTCTCGGCACGAACGTCTCCAGAAGGGTGCGCACCGCCAGCTCCGAGACGAACCCGGGTTTCAATCCCGGCATCGCCTGGGGAATCGACGAGTCCATCGCGGCGGTCAACTCCTTCATTCTCCTGGGAAACACGGACAACCACACGCCTTTTCCCACGAACGCCATGCGTTGGAGCTCTATGGCGACGCAGCTCCGCCTCGCGGGGGAACTGGTGACGGGGACGGAGCTGAAGGCCGTCGCATCCTATTCGAGCACGGGCAAGCCGGGCAATCGAGACCAGGGAGACCTGTATTCCACCCATACCGCGCAGCTCCTCTATTTCTGCCCGGAGACGCTTGAGCTGGAGGCGTTCTTCCGGAAACCCTCCGTTGCCGCTCCGTTGCCGGACAAGCCGACCTTCCAGGCCGTGCCCGTCAAGTTCTGACCTTTTCCCGAAAGGGACGTGGGACATTCGGGCTGGTCCGGCACAGTCGCTCCGTGAACTCGGGAAAAAATCCGCCAGGATCGTCCGGGTCGCGTGCAAGATGGTGGCACAGAGGTTCTTCTGAGGCAAAGGGTGTCAATGTGAACGCAACGAAGCGGGGGCAGCCTCCAAAAGACGTCCACCGGGGCGTTTTTCGGAGCGACGCGGCAGTTTCTTTGGGAGTTTTCGGCTTCAAGGGAAGGACTTCCGGAGCGTGAACCGGGAGGAGGCGGGGCGGGTGCGTGCGGCTTTCGCAACGGAAGGCCCGCACGTGCCTCGGATGCCCCACTCGGAAGAGGCTCTGTTGCGGTTGAAGTGACCCTCCATGCAGAGTAAAGAGACGCAGCGGGGGAAAGAGGAAGAAAAAACGGTCCGGCAAAGAGGGGAGGCGGGAACGTGGATCCGAAACGGAAGCAGAAACAGATGAAATTCTCCATGGGGTATATGCTGATAGCCCTGCTGGTCGTTTGGCTTTTCAACGACCTGATCTTCCGCCCTCTCTTCATCAGCGAGACCGAAGTGACCTACAGCGATTTCCTGAGGGATCTCGAAGCGGGCAAGGTGGAGCACGTCTCCATCGGAGGTGACAGGATTCTCTTCAATCTTAGAAACGAGAGCACTGGCAAGACGGGACTCCGGAACGCGGTACGCGTGGACGACCCGCAGATCGTGGAGCGGCTCCTTGAGGCGAAGGTCCCCTTCGAGGCCCAGAGCCAGACGAAGGGAGTTGTGGAGGCCCTTCTCGGCTGGGTGCTACCCTTCCTGCCGCTTCTCGTGATCTGGTACTTCTTCTACAAGCGCATGTCCGAAGGCGGTGCGGGGGTCATGTCCATCGGCAAGAGCAAGGCCCAGGAGATTCACGGAGAGCTGACGGGAATCAAATTTCTCAACGTGGGTGGCGTGGGCGAGGCGGAGGTGGAGCTGCGAGAGATCATCGACTATCTCAAGGAACCCTCCCGGTTCAACCGCCTGGGGGCCAAGCTGCCCAAGGGCGTCCTGCTCGTGGGGCCTCCCGGAACGGGAAAGACGCTTCTCGCCAAGGCAACGGCGGGAGAGGCGGGAGTCCCCTTCTTTTTCCTCACCGGATCGAGCTTCGTGGAGATGTTCGTCGGCGTCGGGGCCGCACGGGTGCGGGATCTCTTCGAGCAGGCCAAGCGCAAGGCTCCCTGCATCATCTTCATCGACGAGATCGATGCCATTGGTCAGGCCCGCTCCTCCGTCGCCGCCGTGGGCGGCAACAGCGAGCGGGAGAACACGCTGAACCAGCTCCTTGCGGAGATGGACGGTTTCGCTCCCAACACGGGGGTGGTCATCATGGCCGCCACGAACCGCCCGGAAATCCTGGACCAGGCACTGCTCAGACCGGGGCGGTTCGACCGGCAGGTGCAGGTGGTGCTTCCCTCCGAGTCGGGGCGCCTTGAGATTCTCCGCATCCACACTCGGGAAATGCCTCTGGACCGGGATGTCAGCCTGGAACGGCTCGCCAAGGTCACCCCGGGCTTCTCCGGGGCCGACCTTGCGAACATCGCCAACGAGGCGTCCCTTCTCGCGGTGCGCCGCAAGGGGGAGAGCGTCACCATGGCCGATTTCGATCTCGCCATCGAGCGCGTCGTGGCGGGGCTCCAACGCAAGACCCCCCTCTCGGGGGAGGTGCGGCGCAAGGTGGCCTACCACGAGGCGGGGCACGCCCTCGCCGCCTATTACCTTCCCCACACCGATCCGGTGCACAAGGTGAGCATCATCCCCACCGCGAAGGGCGCGCTGGGATATACCATGCAGATGCCCGAGGAGGACCAGTACCTCATCGGCGAGGAGGAACTCCGCTCCCGCATGGCGGTCATGCTCGGGGGGCGTGCGGCGGAGCTTCTGGTCTTCGGCGAGGCCACCACGGGCGCTGCGAATGATCTGGAGCGGGTCACCGAGGTGGCGCGGCGGATGGTCACGGAGTTCGGCATGTCCTCCCGGCTGGGGCCGGTGCGCTATGCCGCGCCGGCGGGCATGTACCTTCAGGGCATGGCGGGGGGGCGGAACGACCTGAGCCCCGAGACCATCGCCTGCATCGACGAAGAGATCCGGCAGCTCGTCAAGGAATCCCAGGAGAGGACCCTCGACATTCTCCGGCAACACGAGACGGCGCTCCACGAGGTGTCCCGGATTCTCCAGGAAGAGGAGATCATCAGCGGCGAGCGGATTCGGCGGATCGCCGAGGAGTGCGACAGGAACGGAGTGTCCGCTCCCGGAGACGAGGACGGAAATGACGCGGGAGAAACGGCATGAGGGCACATACGGAGTATCTCTGGTTTTCGACGAAGGAGCGTCGGGAGATCCTGCGCATCACCCGGGACGTGGAGCGCGTGGTGGAGCGGAGCGGCATCAGGGAGGGAATGGTCCTGGTCTCGGCCATGCACATCACGGCGGCGATTCTCGTGAACGACGACGAGCCCGGACTCCACGAGGACATCTGGGAGTGGCTCGAAACGCTCGCCCCGGCCCGTCGGGACTACCGCCACCATAGGACCGGCGAGGACAACGGGGACGCTCATCTGAAGCGCATTCTCGTGCATCACCAGGCGCTCGTCCCCATCACCGAGGGACGGCTCGACCTCGGTCCCTGGGAGAGTCTCTTCTATCTCGAGTGCGATGGGCAACGGAAGAAGCGGGTGATCGTGAAGATCATGGGAATCTAGCGTTTCCCCCTTGCGTTCGTGTCCCTCCCCGTTCCTCGCATCTTTTCCGGGGTCGGGGCTCCCGGACTTTCAGGACCCCCGATCTTTAGATAAGGGGCACGCAGGACGGATGGAGGAGTCTGCGTTTACCTCTGCCCGTGGCTGTAGATGTAGGCGCAACCGAAAGAAACGTTCTCCCTCCGGGAGAGGAGACATGTTCTGCGGTGTCTCGGGAGATTCCGGCGTCGCGACGCTTTCGCCTCCGGGGAGAGGGAGGCGGCTGGAAGCGTCGGAAAGACGGCGATCCTAGGGAGGAGTCCTCATGTTCGATCTGGTCGTCAAGGGCGGCACGGTGGTCACGTCCCGGCACTGCTTCCGGGCTGACGTGGCGATGTGCGGCGAATCCATCGCCGCCGTCGGAGAGGGGTTGGAGGGACGGCGGGTCCTCGATGCGGAGGACCGACTCGTCCTTCCCGGCTGCATCGACGCCCACGTTCACCTCGATCTTCCCGTGGGGGAGTTCCGGTCGAGCGACGACTTTGCCTCGGGAACACGGGCGGCGCTCTGCGGTGGTGTGACCACCCTGGTGGATTTCACCGTGGGAAGTGCCGGGACATCCCTTCCCGAGGACATCCGAACTCGCCTGGAGGCGGCCCGCGCTTCCGTGACGGATTACGCGCTGCACGGAGAGATCGTCGGATGGCGACGCTCCAGGGCCGAAGAAATCCGAGAGGCCCTGGCGATGGGTGTCCGGAGCTTCAAGTTCTTCACCGCCTACGGCGCCTCGGGGCGGCGCACCGACAGGGGGCGTCTGCTCGACGCCTTTGGCGTTCTCTCCGGCGCGAGCGCCCTCGCCCTGGTCCATGCGGAGGATGAGGAGATCGTGACCGCCCTCCAGGAGGAACTTTCGCCGGAGGAGGAGGGATGCATGGCCTCCCTCGCCCGGACCCGTCCCGCCTCGTGCGAAGCCGCGGCGATCCACGACGTGGCCTGGATCGCCGCCCGGACGGGAGCACGGGTGCACATCGTCCACGTGAGTTCCCGGGACGGGGTGGAGGAGGTGCGGCAGGCCCGTCGGCGCGGCGTATCCCTCACCGCCGAGACCTGTCCCCAGTACCTGCTCCTCACGGAGAATGCCTATGCTGAGGAGGAGGGACACCTCTACTCCGCCGCCCCCGCCCTGAGGATGGCGACGGACGGAGAAACGCTCTGGAATGCCCTGGCCTCGGGGGATCTGGACATGGTCGCCACCGACCACTGTCCCTTTACCCGGGAGCAGAAGCGCTGGAAAGGGTCGTTCCGGAACCTTCCCTACGGCCTTCCCGGCGTGGAGACCCTCCTTCTCCTGCTTTACTCCGAGGGCGTCGTCAAAGGACGTCTTTCTCTTCCGGCGCTGGTCCGGCTTCTCGCGGAGGCGCCCGCACGCATCAACGGCCTTTATCCGCGCAAGGGATCCCTTCTCCCCGGAGCCGACGCGGACCTGGTCGTCCTCGACCCCCACGAGACATGGACCCTCTCCGCGAAGACGCTGCACATGCGGACCGATTTCTCCCCCTACGAGGGGCTTGCCGTGACGGGAAGGGTCTGCGCCACTCTCTCCCGGGGAGAACTCGTCTTCGCCGACGGGACATTCCTGGGGCATGCCGGAAGGGGACGTTTTCTGGCGGAGCGGTACTAAGCGGAAACGCCCCGGATGCGGACGTTTCCGCGACGGGTTCGGGAGGGCCGGCCGCTCAGGAGAGCAGCAGCCACTTGAAGAGCGGGGGCATGACGATCAGGATCGTGAAGAGGCGGATCAGGTGGAGAATGCTCACTGCCACGGGATCCGCGCCGATGTCCTCGGCGATGATGCCCATCTGGGAGAGTCCTCCCGCACAGGTGGAGACGAAGCAGGTCATGGTGTTCCAGCGGGTGAGCCTGTGCAGGAGGAAGGCCAGTACGAATCCCCAGAGGAGCATGAACACCGTGGTGAAAAGGATGGGCAGGAGCAGATTTTCCAGGGAGCGGAGCATCTGCATGTCGAAGCGGCTTCCGATGATCGCTCCGAGGCCGATCTGGGCGACCGTGCGGAGCACCGGAGGCAGTCCCGCAAGACGGATGCCGAAGAATCCCAGAATTCCCGTGGAGAGAAAGGCCCCGAGAAACGCTCCGGCGGGTACGTGGAGGAAGGAGAGAAACGCCCCCCCCGCCGCGGCGGCCGACACGGAGAGGAGACGGCCTCCCGGAGCGAGAGATGGCGCCGTTCCACCGTTTTTCGTGGATGCCCCTTCTGCTTCCCCCCCTGCAGGTTTCTTTTCCGGGGAACACGGGCAGGCATTCGCTCCGCCGCCGAAGCGGCGCCGCACGTAGGGTGTCAGAAGGGGAACGCAGAAGAGCACCGAGGCGAGGCGCAGGGATTGGAGTAGCGCCACCATGGCGGGATTGCCTCCCAGGGAGAGGGAGAGGAGGCTCATTTCCGCCACACCCCCCGGAACGGAAGAGAGCAGTGCCGTGGCGAGGTCGAGGGAGCTGAACCGGTAGAGCAGCGCTCCCGTGAGCAGTGCGGCGACAAGCCACCAAATGCTCACGAGCATGGCGGGTTTCCCCATGACGCGGAGCACCTGACGTGTTTCCGGAGTGACCCGAAGGCCGATGAAAAGCCCCAGAAGGATCTGGAGGAGAACGTTGAAGAGCGGTGGAGCGGCAACATGTCCCGCGCCGAGCATGGTGAGCGTTCCCGCGGAGAACATGGCCCCCACGATGGGAGCGGCGGGCATCCGCAGCCGTTCGAGCAGAAACCAGCCGGGAATTCCGAAGGCGAAGAGTTTGGCGATTTCGATGCACCAGGTCATGTGTCGGCCTCCAGAGCCGCGTCGAGTGTCTCGAACTGCGCGAGCGGGAATGAATGTGAACGTGTTGCGGATATCCTTTACATGATACGCTGAGGCAGAGGGTTTTTCGAGGGGCAATTCCCTCCGTGCGGTTCCGGCCAATTTCCTCTTGTCGGATCCGTTTCGGAAGCGCCCCGAAAGAAGGGAGGTCCCGTATGGCGAATGCGCGACAGGAATGGGAACAGAAACAGGGTGATTCGGAACGGACCTTCGCGGCGGTGCTGGCGGAGCGGATTCTTCGGGGCGAGCGCGTCACGGTCTTCACCGGCGCGGGCATGAGTACCGAGTCAGGCCTGCCGGATTTCCGGTCTCCCCAGGGATTGTGGAAGGACCGGGATCCGAGGGAGCTCGCCACGCTGTGGGCGCTGGAGCGAAATCCCGAGGCGTTCCGGGAGTTCTACCGGTGGCGCATCGAAACGCTCCTCGCGGTACAGCCCAACCGGGGGCACCATATCCTGGCGGAGTGGGAGCGGCGGGGCATCGTGCGGTGCGTCATCACCCAGAACGTGGACGGCCTGCACGGAATGGCCGGTTCTCGGAACGTCATTCCTCTGCACGGCGACCTGCGCAGTCTCCGCTGTGCCCGGTGCAGGAAGGAATACGGGGCGGAACTCTTTCTGGAGCGACACGATTGCCCCGGCTGCGACGGAGCGCTTCGGCCCAACGTGGTCCTCTTCGGCGAGAACCTGCCGGAACGGGCCATGGAGGAAGCGGAGAAAGCGGCCGCCTCGGGGGGGCTTTTTCTGGTCCTCGGCTCGTCCCTCACGGTGTCCCCAGCCAACTGGTACCCCCGTCTCGCTAGGACTTCCGGGGCCTTCCTCGCCATCGTGAACGCCGAACCGACACCGCTCGACGATCTGGCCCACGCGGTCTCCCGAAGAGCCATCACGGAGGAACTCCGGGACGTGGATGCGCTGCTGCACGATGCAGGATCGGAAGGAGGGCGTTGACCATGCCTCTCAGGGGGGAGGACCGCCGCAAGGAGATCCTGGCTCTCCTGTCCCGGGATGCGTCCAACCACAAGGGAAGCGATCTGGCCCTCCGTTTCGGTGTGAGCCGTCAGGTCATCGTGCAGGACATGGCGATCCTCCGTGCCGCGGGCGTTCCCGTCCTCTCGACGCCCCAGGGGTACGCGCTTCTCGGTGACGCGGCGCCACAAGGAGAGGTGCGCCTTCTCGTGACGCGCCACAGGACAAACGACGCCATGGAGGAGGAACTCTGCCTCATCGTGGACAACGGAGGCAGGGTTCTCGATGTGGTAGTGGAGCACCCTCTCTACGGTGAGATGACGGGAGCTCTCATGCTCGCCTCTCGAGCGGACGTGGCGGAGTTCATGGAGAAGGTTCGCGGGGAGGGCGTCACGCCCCTCTCCGCGCTCACGGACGGGCTCCATCTGCACCATGTGGAGGTCCGGGACGGAAAGACCTTCGAACGGATCCGCGCCGCCCTGCGTAAGGCTGGATACTTGATCGAAAGCGACGAGGCTGGTATAGTGGCGGAACGCTAAGTGACAAGACACTTGTAAAGTCATTGAGCGAGCCCTGTCCACGAGAGGATGCGTTGCCATGAATCGACCCAAAGAGGGAACAGTCGCGTTTCGGGAGTACCTGGTGAACGTGTTGAACGGAATGGCCCTGGGACTGTTCTCGTCCCTCATCATCGGGCTGATTCTCAAGCAGCTTGGCACACTTCTCGGGGTGGAGCAGCTTCTGCGCTTCGGCACGGTGGCCCAATACCTCATGGGACCGGCCATCGGCGCCGGGGTCGCCTTCAGCGTCAAGGCACCTCCTCTCGGGCTCTTCGCGGCCATCGCGGCGGGAGCGATCGGCGCCGGAACAGTGACGCCGGGAGCATCCGGAATCGTCTTCCAGATCGGGGAGCCCGTGGGAGCTCTCGTCGCGTCCCTTGCCGGCGCGGAGTTCGCCCGTCGCATCGCCGGACGGACCGGGGTGGACATCGTTCTCGTTCCCGCCTGCACCATCCTTGTGGGGGGACTGGTGGGCATCACCGCCGGTCCTGTCGTGGCAAAGGGCATGGCGCTTCTCGGCGATGCGGTCAATCTGGCCACCCAGCTCCATCCTCTTCCCATGGGCATTCTCGTGGCGGTCCTCATGGGCATGATCCTCACGCTTCCCATCAGCAGCGCCGCCCTCTCCATCTCCCTCGGCCTTTCCGGGCTCGCCGCGGGCGCTGCTACCGTGGGGTGCGCCTGCCAGATGATCGGCTTCGCTGTGCAGAGCTACCGGGAGAACGGCGTGGGAGGGCTCCTTTCCCAGGGGCTCGGCACATCCATGCTGCAGATGCCCAACATCGTGCGCAACCCCTGGATCTGGGTGCCGCCCACACTGGCCGGGGCGTGCCTCGGTCCCGTTGCGACGGTGCTCTTCCGCATGGAGAACAGCCGTATCGGAGCGGGCATGGGCACCAGCGGCCTCGTGGGACAGCTTGCGACGCTGGACGTCATGGGTGCCGGGGCCTGGCCGGGCATTCTCCTGCTCCATTTTCTTTTTCCCGCCGTCCTCACCCTGGTCTTCGCCACCGTTCTCCGGCGACGGGGTCTCATTCGCGACGGAGACATGAAACTCTCCCGGTAATGCCCAGAGGCGTCGGGGGGGAGCCGATCAGCCGGAGAGATCCCATCTCAGACACTGCGCAACGTCCAGGAGTGTCGGGGCGAGCCGCCCTCGTGCCGTTGGTATTTCGGCGACACCCCGTTCCGCTGCTTTGGACTTTTGTGCGTTTCCTCCGTCCTCGTGAAAATGTCATCCGAGTATGGGGGCAACGAAGCGGAGAATCTTTTTCCGTTCCCTGGAAGCGCAACGTGCTTTGTCTCCGGGGCGGCCATGTCCCCCGAGAGGAAAAGACGAGAGAAAAGAACCCATGGTTGCACCGAAACCGCCCTTTTCCGGAAAGCCCGTGGCACGTTTCGTATCCGTAGGCGCGAGGAGAAATCAGGGTTGACAATTGCCGCTTCCGTGATACAATCTTCCACAACTTGGTTTCGAGGAGGATTGCTGTGAACGCTCTGCATGGCTTCCGGCGAGCTAGACGCATAAGACCTGTGACCGCCTTCATTTCCCAGAATCGGGTGATGACGGGGAGAGTAGGTCGTCGTCTCGTCGCCAGAGAGGAAGCGCCTTAGGCTGAGAGCGTTTCCCGGCGAACACGGCTGAAGAGAACCTCCGAGCCCGCTCCGAAGAAAGGGCGAAAGCCCAAGTAGGAGCACGGAAGCCTCCGTTATCGGGCGTCGAGAGGGGAGAATCGGCAACGATTCTTCCAAGTAGGGTGGTACCGCGGGTTAATGCCCGTCCCTTGTTATGAGGGACGGGCATTTTTTTGTTCTTGACGAACTTCGAGTCGAAAAAACGGAATTCGGGACGATGTGCCCGACATTTGAGAAGGAGGAGACGGCAATGACGTGCAGCAAAAAGGCAATGGTAATGCCCAAGTGTGAGGAGTACAAGGGAAAGGTTGTTCTGGCCTACAGCGGAGGGCTCGATACCTCCGTGGCGATCGCGTGGCTCAAGGACCAGGGATACGACGTGGTGACCTTCACGGCGGACGTCGGCCAGAGCGTGAACCTCGAGGTTGCAAAGGACAAGGCTCTCAAGACCGGTGCGTGCAACGCCTACGTGATGGATCTCACCTCCGAGTTCGTCTCTGATTTCGTCTGGCCCGCCCTGAAGGCGAACGCCATGTACCAGGGGACCTATCCCCTCAACTCCGCGCTGTCCCGTCCTCTCATCGCCAAGTATCTGGCTTGGATCGCCAAGGAAGAGAACGCCGTCGCGGTCGCTCACGGCTGCACCGGAAAGGGACAGGACCAGGTCCGTTTCGAGGTGTGCGCCAAGGCGAACCATCCCGACCTGAAGGTCATCGCCCCCGTCCGGGACTGGCATTTCTCCCGGGACGCGGAGATCGCCTACGCGGCGGAGCACGGCATTCCCGTTCCTGCGGAGGGGTCCGGTGTGTACAGCATCGACGAGAATCTCTGGGGCCGTTCCATCGAGTGCGGCATTCTCGAAAACCCCTGGAATGAGCCGCCCTCCGACGCCTTCACCCTTACCAAGGATCCCTGGGAGACTCCGGACACGCCCCTGTATCTCGAGGTGACCTTCGAGAAGGGAATTCCCGTGGCCCTGGACGGACAAACGCTCGACGGTCCCACCCTCATCAAGAAGCTCAACAAGATCGCCGGTGATTACGGCGTGGGTCGGATCGACATGCTCGAGGACCGCCTCGTGGGTTTCAAGAGCCGTGAAGTGTACGAATGTCCCGGCGCCCATGTCCTGATCTCCGCCCACAAGGCTCTCGAAACGCTGACGCTCTCGAAGGACGTGCTTCAGGGGAAGGCCGCCATGGAACAGCAGTACGCCAAGATGACCTACGAGGCGAACTGGTTCTCCCCCTACAAGGAAGCCCTGGACGTCTTCTTCGACCACGTGAACCAATATGTGAACGGTGTCGTGCGGCTGCGTCTCTACAAGGGGCAGGCCGTGGTGGTGGGAGTCAAGTCGCCGAACGCCCTCTACAAGGAAGATCTCGCCACCTATTCCGAGGGAGATGCCTTCGATCACGACGCTGCGGTGGGCTTCATCAAGATCTGGGGATTGCCCGTGGTGACCTGGCGGCAGGAGCATCCCGCCGACCTCGGCGCGCTGCAGCTGCTCCCGGGGATGAAGGTCTCCGCCGAGGAGACCGTCCCTCTGAACAACGCCGTGGGAGGCAAGTAGGCGTCGCTCTTCCGTCTTCCCTGCCGAAAAAAGCGTCGGAGACATCTCTGGAGGCATCTCCTGAGGCGTCTCCGACATTTTGGGGGTTCGAACGGCACAGGTTTCCCGCTTCGAAAGAGCTTCCGAAAAAATCGGGGTTCCATGCGCCGGAGAACCGAAGAAGGCCCGGATTCGGAAGGGACGGACAGAGCGCGCTCTCCGCAGTCACCTCCGGAACGAACGCAGACGCTCCCGGGATTGTGCCCGGGAGCGTCTGCTCATTTTTCGTTTTACGGGGGTTTCCGGCATGTTCCGGAGAAGAGGTGCTCCAGCGGCAACCCCTTTCGTGGGCGATGTGTTCGGTCAGCTCACCTCGCGCAGACTGCGGAGCAGTGTTCCCGGGGGCAGGGTCGGGAGCGTGCGTGCCACGAGAAAGACGCCGTCCACGTAGACGTCGCTCGAGAAGTCCCGGACCTCGATGCGGATGATCTCGTCCTTGCGGGCGAGGGTGATCTCGTGTTCCGAATGGCCTCCCGGAACGGGAAGGCGTTCGGAATGGACAGGCACGCCGTCGATGTTTCCGCCGAGCACGCTCTTGAAGACCTCGCGGCTCTGAACCTCTCCCAGGGATCCCGTGGCGGCGGCGTGTTTCGCCAGCATGGCCGCCGTGCCGCTCGGGGCGTTGGCCATGGTCGCCGGATGGCGATCCAGGATGGTCACGTAGGGGTAGAACTTCCGGGCCTTTTCGAGGAAGTCCAGAATCAGGTTGATGCCGAGGCCGAAGTTGGGGATCACCGCCCAGCGGAGTTGTTTCTCCGCGACGAGGCGTTCCACCCGGGCCATGCTTTCGTCGTCGAGTCCCGTGGTGCCCACCACCACGACGAGTCCCCGCTCGGCGTAGCACGTCAGATTTTCCATGAGAATCGCCGCAGAGGTGAAGTCGATGACGAGGTCGGGCTTCGCCGTCTCCAGTCCCTTTGCGAGATCCCCCGACGCGGCGATGCCCAGGGGCTCGATGCCCGCCAGCGTGCCCAGGTCCTTCCCCTCTTCGCGGCACCATCCCCCCGCGAGCCGCAGATCCTCCGAGACCGCCAGAGCACGGACGAGGCTGCGCCCCACGTTGCCCGATGCGCCGGATACGAATACCTTGATGGTCATCTTTCGTTCCCTCCCTCTCCAAGCGTGTGCTTCCTTCGGCGGAAGAAAGCGCCGGTATGCCGCCGGGCCGAAACCTGTACCGGAACATCAGGAGCGTCACAGGTCTTGAAAGAGGCTGTCCTGTGGAGCTCCGAGCCGACGGGCAGGGCCTCACTTCCGGACAAGAAGCATCACGAAAGAAGTATCACGAAGGAAGAAATTGCGCAAATCCCATTTATGGCTGCGGCGTCCTCCGGGTGAGCGTTTCCTCCAGCCGGGCGAGGACATCGTTTTTGCGGGCGATCCATTCCGGGGCGATGAGCTGGGGGGGACGGGCATCGGCGGTGAGGCGCTGGACGATGGTCCCTTCGGAAAGGGCGAAGAGGGCGCTGGCGAGGTGTCGGCAATACTCGTCGAGAGAGAGAGGGACGAAGGCGCCTTCCCGGTGGAGCTGCTCCAGTTCGGTGTCCCGGAGGACGTGCAGCGGATGGAACTTGACGGCCTCCGCGCCGAGGCCGGTCACGAGACGTGCGGAGCGTTCGAGCTGGTCCGGCGCCTCGCCGGGGATGCCCGCGATGAGGTGGGCGCAGAGGTGCAGTCCCCTTTGCCGGGAGCGGGAAAAGGCGTTTTCGATGGCCTCCAGGTCGTGCCCGCGGTTGAGCCAGACGAGCCCTGCGGGGTCAGTGGTCTGGACTCCCAGTTCGAGCCAGATTTGAAGCGTTTCCGGGAAGGGGGGACAGGTTCCTTCCGCACTTCCCCTGGTGGCGTTCTTGCGGAGGACGGGTTGTCCCGCCAGGGAGGTCAGAAAGTCGAGCACCCTCTCGGGAACGAGATCGGGACGGGTTCCCACGGCGACGCCCACCACGGTGACGGCCCGGGACGCCTCCGTTAGGGCCTCCTCCACGCGGCGGCACAGCTCCTCCAGGGGGAGGAACGTGGCGGAATAGCTCTGAAAGTAGAGAATTGCCATGGTGGCACCGAAGCGGTGCAGACAGACCTCGGCCCCTTTTCGGACCTGTTCCGCCAGGGAGATCCCCGCGAGGGCGGCGCCGCTTCCGCCGCCCCGGGCATCACAGAAGATGCATCCTTTTCCTCCGAGCCCCTCCCTGTGGGGACAGCCGGCTCCGAGATCGAGGGAGATCTTGTGCACCCTGGCGCCGTAGGTCTCCCGAAGGACGGCGGACCACATGCGCCAAGGGCGGTGTACGGACACTGCCTACGCGTCCTCTCCGTCCGAAAAGGCCGTCTCCGGCGCCAGTGGCAAGGGCGCGAGTTTCTCCCGGGAGAGGGCGACTCCCCGTGCCGCCTCGGCGATCCATGCGTCGAGGCGTGCCGCCGTGTCGCGGTCCTGCAGGGCCAGTATTCTCGCGGTGAAGAGCGCCGCGTTACGTCCGCCGTTGATGCCCATGGAGGCCACGGGGACGCCCGGAGGCATCTGGGCCACGGCGAGCAGTGCATCCATGCCGCCGAGGGTTCCCGACGCGACGGGGACCCCCACCACGGGAAGCACGGTGTGGGCCGCGAGTACTCCCGGCAAAGCTGCGGAAAGTCCCGCCACGGCGATGATCGCCTTCAAGCCCCGGGGAGCGGCGTTGCGTGCATAGGCGGCGACTGCGTCGGGAGTCCGGTGGGCGGAGGCGACGGTGACCTCGTAGTCGATGTGAAGCTCGTCGAAGGCCTTGGCGATCTCCTTCGCGAGGGGCGCGTCCGATGCCGAGCCCAGGACGATGCCGACGAGAGGTGCGGAAAGCGCTTTGGAGGCGATGTCCCGTCGGAAGTGGGCATCCTTGAAGGAGATCTTCTCCACCCCCGCATAGGCGCGCTGCCGGGCCTCGCGGAGCGACTCCGCCACGCCCAACACGGTGAGCACCCGTCCTCCCGCGGTCTCGACGATCCCGTTTCCGAAGGCCGTCCCCGCGTGAAAGACCGTGGTTCCCTCCCGTTCCGCCGCGTCGATGCCCGAGATGGGATAGCCCTTCGTGTAGGTGTCGGGGTAGCCTCCCGAGGCGAGAACGACCCCCACGGCGGCCTTCTGTTCACCGGGCCAGGCGACGCGGTGCAGCTCGCCCCGGCAACAGGCGGCGAAGACCTCCGCCCAGTCCACTTGAAGCGCGGGAAGCACCACCTGTGCCTCGGGGTCGCCGAAGCGCACGTTGTACTCCAGGAGCAGGGGGTTTCCCTGCACGACCATGATGCCCGCGTAGAGGACGCCGCAGAAGGAAATGCCTTCCTCGGCGAGGCCCTTCACCGTGGGTTCGAGGATCTGGGTCCGGATTTTCTCCAGCAGGGCCGGTGCTGCCTGGGGGACCGGCGTGTAGGCGCCCATGCCCCCCGTGTTCGGTCCCCGGTCTCCGTCGCAGGCGCGCTTGTGGTCCTGGCTGAGCGGGAGGATGCGGACCGTTTTGCCGTCCGTCACGGCGAGGACCGTGACCTCCCATCCCGGCAGGTAGTCCTCCACCACGATCTGCGCTCCCGCGTCGCCGAGGACGTGCTCTTCGAGAAGCGCCCGGCAGATTCGCTCGGCCTCTCCCGTCGAATCGGGGAGGAACGCGCCCTTGCCTGCGGCGAGGCCGTCCGCCTTGACGACGAAGGGCGCCCGGCGTGCCGCGAGGGCCTTTTCCGCCTCGTCGAGGGTGGTGCAGACCGCGAAGGGGGCCGTGGGAATGCCGTGGCGCTCCATGAAGCGCTTGGCGAAGACCTTGCTTCCTTCGAGGCGCGCCCCCGCCGCTCCGGGGCCGAAGACGGCGAAGCCTTTTTTCCGGAGGGCGTCCGCCACCCCCGCTACGAGGGGTGCCTCGGGGCCTATGACGACGAGGTCGGCGGAAAGTGCCTCCGCGAGGGCCGTGACCCCCTCGGCATCCGTGATGTCCACGCCGTGAAGGGTTGCGAGAGAGGCGATGCCCGCGTTGCCGGGCGCGCAGTGAAGCGCCTCCGTGAGAGGGCTTGCCCGCAGGGCCGCCGCCAGTGCATGTTCCCTGGCTCCGGAACCGAGAAGCAGTATTTTCATGGTCGTCCTCCTTGGATGGGTTTGAAACTCAATGGCGAAAGGTCCGCCGTCCGCTGAGGAACATGGAGATTTCGGCCTTGCGGGCGGCCTCGGCCACGTCCTCGTCCCGCAGGGAGCCTCCGGGTTGGATGATCGCCGCGATGCCCGCGGCGGCGGCGTGCTCCACACCGTCCGGAAAGGGGAAGAAGGCGTCCGAGGCGAGAACCGCTCCCCGGCTTTGTTCTCCCGCCTGTTTCACCGCCCAGTCCACTGCGTCCACCCGGCTGGTGAAGCCCCGTCCGATGCCGAGGGTGCAGCCGCCCGAGACGATGGCGATGGCGTTGCTCTTGCTCAACGCCGCGATTTTCCAGCCGAAGAGCAGGTCCTCCCAGAGGTCCGGGCGGGGGGTGCCGATCCATTCGCCACCCGAGGGCGTGGGCAGTTCGGGAAGCGCGTCGTCCTGAAGCAGCATGCCGCTCCAGGTGCTCCGGAACTCCACGGGGAAGACCCGGCCGCCCTTCCAGCGGAGCACGCGGAGATTGGGGCGGCTCTTTCTGAGAAGGTCCAGCCCCTCCTCGTCGTAGTCGGGGGCCACGACGATCTCCAGGAACTGCTCCGCAAGAGTGTGGCACGTGGCCAGGTCCGCCCTGCGGGTGAAGCCCACGATGCCGCCGAAGGCGGAGACGGGATCGCACTCCCGGGCCCGGAGAAAGGCTTCGGAGGAAGTTGCTCCGGTGGCGGCCCCGCAGGGGGTGGTGTGTTTCACCACGAAGGCGGCACAGGCGTCCGCGAGAAGGGCGCTGCCCCGGAGGGCCGCGTCGAGGTCGAGGATGTTGTTGTACGACAGCGGCTTTCCTCCCAGTTGTTCCCAGGGAAGGTCCGACAGGGGCGGCAGAAGCAGGGTCGCCCGCTGGTGGGGGTTTTCGCCGTAACGGAGTTCCTGGGCGGCGCGAAGGCCGAGGACGCGCACCGGTTCCTCCGGGCCGCTCGCTGCGCCGAGTTCCGCCTGGAGTCCCTGAACGATGGTGGCGTCGTAGAGGGAGGTCGCGGCAAAGGCCGACAAGGCGAGGCGCTGCCTTGTTGCGGAGGTCACGTCGCCCTCGGTGCGGAGTTCGTCGAGCACGGTATCGTAGTCGCCGGGGCAGGGGACGACCACCACGTGGAGATAGTTCTTCGCCGCCGCCCGGAGGAGGGTGATGCCTCCGATGTCGATGTGCTCCAGAAGTTCCGCCAGGTCGGCGCCGCCCCGGGCCACCTCCTCGAAGGGATAGAGATTGCAGACCACCATGTCCAGAAGGGGGATTCCGTGGGCGTTCACGTCCGCCATGTCCGCGGGAAGGTTTCTCCGGGCGAGGATGCCTCCGGCAATGGCGGGGTGCAGGGTCTTCACTCTTCCGCCGAGAAGATGGGGATAACCGGTGAGATCCGCCACTTCGGTACAGGCGATGCCCGCCTCGGCGAGGGCCTTTGCGGTTCCTGAGCTGGAGACGATCTCCCAGCCCATGTCGGCGAGGGTGCGTGCGAAGGGGACGATCCCTTCCTTGTTCCATACGGAGAGAAGTGCTCTACGGGTGTTCACGGCGCATGCGCCTCCTTCCTGTCTTTGCGAAACGTCCTTCCAGGAGATCCTTGAGGCAGCGCCAGTACAAATCGTGCTCCACGCAGTGGATGCGCTCCTCAAGGCGGGCCGGGGTGTCGTCCTCCTCTATGGGGACCGCCGCTTGGGCGAGAATGGGGCCGTGATCGACCCGTTCGTCCACGAGATGGACCGTCACTCCCGTGACCTTTACGCCGTAGTCCCAGGCCTGGCGAATGGCCTCGCTTCCCGGAAAGGCGGGAAGGAGGGAAGGGTGGATGTTCACGATTCTCTCCGCGAACTCGTGGACGAAGGATGCGGAGAGGACCCGCATGAAACCCGCGAGGACGATCCACGAGGCGAGGTGTTCGTGCACCGCTGCGGCGAGTGCCCGCTCGGCCCGCTCCCGCCCCAGTTCGGCGTAGGAGCAGACCACAGTGGGGAGGCCGAGGGTTCGGGCCGTTTCGATGCCCGGCGCTCCCTCCCGGTCGGCGGCGACGAAGGCGATCTCCGCGGAAAGGCTACCGTCCCGGATGTGCTCGGCGATGGCGGTCATGTTCGATCCCCTTCCGGAGATGAAGAGGGCGATCCGCGAGGGCATCATCACGCCGCCCCTTGCCGGACGACCTCGCCGAGGACGAAGAGATCTCCCGCGGAGGCCCGGAAGGGGGCGAGGGCCTCCCGGAGACACGCCTCATCACCGGGGGAGACGACGAAGACGAATCCCGCACCGAGGTTGAAGACCCGGCGCATCTCCTCCTCGGCGATGCCGAGGGACGCGAGAAGGGAGAACACCGCCGGACGCTTCCAGGCGCCGTAGTCCACGGTGGCCCGGTATTCCCCGAGGACCCGGTTCACGTTCTCCTCCAGGCCGCCTCCCGTGATATGCGCCATGGCCTTCACCACGCCGGTACGGGCTGCGGCGATGGCCTCCCGGACGTAGAGCCGGGTGGGGCGAAGCAACGCCTGTCCCAGCGGTTCATCGAGCCCAGGAGGAGTTGCGGCGAGGGAGAGTCCCGCTTTTTCGACGGCCTTGCGGACGAGGCTGAAGCCGTTGCTGTGCAGTCCGGAACTCGGCAGCGCCACGAGAAGGTCGCCGGATGTCACGCCGGAGCCGTCCACCAGGTGCTCTTCCTCCACCATGCCCACGGCGAAGCCCGCCAGGTCGAACCCCTCCCGGGGATAGACGCCGGGCATCTCCGCCGTCTCGCCGCCCAGTAGAACGCACTCCGAGGCGGCGCAGGCGTTCACGATATCCTCGACCACCTCGGCGTAGCGCTCCGGATCGAGAAAGCCGCAGGCGATGTAGTCGAGAAAGAAGAGCGGCGCGGCGCCGCAGGTGACGAGATCGTTCACGTTCATGGCCACCAGGTCCTGGCCGAGCCCGCGGAGGTTGCCGACCTCCCGGGCGATTTCGAGCTTCGTTCCCACCCCGTCGCAGCAGGCCGCGAGAAGTTTTCCCCCGCCGATGCGGAAGAGCCCGGAAAAGCCGCCGATGCCTCCGGCGACGCGGGGATCCTTGCCGCCGCGCTCCACGAGGGAGCGGATCACGCCTACCCAGGCGTTTCCTCTGTCGATGCTCACGCCGGCGCTCTCATAGCGCAGAGCACTCTCCGTGCCGGACGTTTCCTCCCCCGCAGCGCGGGAGCGGGGCAACGTGCAGTCGTCCATGTTCGTCCTTCCCTTCCTTGCGAAGTCGATCTCTGTTCCGTCAGGAGATTTCCAGGTCGAGACCGTTCTCCTCGTCCATGTAGTCGCCGCAGAAACAGGCGGTGCAGACGGAACTCTCGGGCTTGCCGATGGCGGCGAGCAGATCCTCCCGGGAGAGATAGGCCAGCGTGTCCGCGCCGACGAGACGCTCCAGAGCCTGCATGTCCAGCCTGGCCGCGGCGAGTTCCTCGCTGGTGGGGGTGTCGATGCCGTAGTAGCAGGGGAAACGCACGGGCGGGGAGGCGATGCGGAGGTGTACTCCCTTCGGGGCGGCCTCGCGGATCATGGAGATGATCCGCTGGGAGGTGGTGCCCCGCACGAGGGAATCGTCCACCACCACCAGTTCCTTTCCGGCGATGCAGGCCTCGATGGGGTTCAGCTTGATCCGCACGCCGAGCTCCCGGACCCGTTGGGTGGGCTGGATGAAGGTACGCCCCACGTAGCGGTTTCTGGTGATGGCCTTCTCGTAGGGAATGCCCGCCTCCTGGGCGAAACCAATGGCCGCGGGGGTGCCGCTGTCGGGCATGCCCACCACGAAATCCGCCTTCGGGACGGGGTTTCGCCTCGCCAGGTAGTTGCCGAGGCGCTTTCGCGTCTCGTAGACGGAGATACCGTCGATGACGCTGTCCGGACGGGCGAAGTAGACGTACTCGAAGGCGCAGGAGTAGCAACGCTTCGCCTTGTGCGAGATTGAGAGGGAGCGGAACCCCTCGTCGCCGATGAGCACCACCTCTCCGGGAGCGACGTCCCGGACGAACTCGGCGCCCACGATGTCCAGGGCGCAGCTCTCCGACGCGACGTAGAAGACATCCTCCCGACGACCCAGCACGAGGGGACGGAATCCCCAGGGATCCCGGGCGGCCACGAGGCGGCCGTCCAGGAGAACCGCCAGACTGTAGGCCCCCCGGAGGCGCAGCAGAGCGGAGAGCAGCGCGTCCAGGGAGGGTTTGTGCGCTTGGTGTGCCATGAGATGGAGGATGACCTCCGTGTCCGACGTGGAGTGGAAGATCGCTCCACGTCCCTGGAGGTACGCCCGGATTCCGTCCGCATTGGTGAGATTGCCGTTGTGGGCGATGGCCACGTGCCCCCTGGCGTAGGTGGCGGTCAGGGGCTGGGCATTGGTGAAGAAGGACCCTCCTGCGGTGGAATAGCGCACGTGTCCCACCCCGACCGAGGCGGGATTCCTGGCTAGTTCCTCCTGGCGAAGGGCCTCGTGGACGAGTCCCATGCCCTTCGCGGTGGAGAGTTCACGGCCGTCGAACCAGGCGATACCCGCCGATTCCTGGCCGCGGTGCTGCAGGGCGTAGAGGCCGAGGTAGATGTCCTCCAGAACGGGTCTCGATGTGGTGGAAAAGGCTCCGAAGACGCCGCACACGGCTCATCGCCTCCAGCTGTCGCGAAGTTCCGCGAGGGAAAGGGAAAAGCCCCGCTTCACGTCGAGGATGTTCCCTGTGGCCACGCCCAGTTCCGTGAGAGGCGAGCCGCGCCAGATGCTCCGGAAGAGCGGAAGGGACGCGGGCGGCACCGCGTAGAGTGCCCTGGGACCTCCCTCTCCGAAGAGGAAGACGTCGGGGCGCGTGGGGATCTGCACATCCAGGCGGGCGCCGATGCCGGACTCCATGGCCTCCTTGGCGAGGGCCACGGCGAGGCCCCCTCCGGCGAGGGAGCGGGCGCTCCGGGCGGCCCGTTCTTTTGCGGTGCGGCGTGCCCGAGCGGTGAAATCCTGTTCCGCCCCGGCGTCGAAAGGAAGAATCTTTCCCTGGAGCAGACCGAAGGTGCGCAGGAGGTAGCGGCTTGCCCCCAGGGCGGTATTGGGCATTCCCGCGAGAAAGAGGTGATCCCCCTCGCGCCAGCGGCTCCACGGAAGAAATCCGTCGAGATCGGAAAGGAGTCCCGCGGTGACCACGAGAGGCGTGGGAAGAATTTTCTTTTGGGGTGTTTCGTTGTAAAGGCTCACGTTTCCCGAGACGACCGGGCAGGAGAGTCCCCGTGCGGCGTCCGCCATGCCCTGAACGCACTCCCGCATCTCCCAGAAAACCTCCGGGTCCTGGGGCGAGGGGAAGTTGAGACAGTTCGTCCATCCCAGGGGTTCCGCCCCGCAGACCGAGAGGGAACGCAGGGTGCGCGCCACCGTCTCCGCGCCGCCCCCTCTGGGATCGGTGTGGCACTTCCAGGGGTCGGCCTCCATGGAGAAGGCGATGAAGACCGGAGATCTGTCCCCGCGGAGAACACGGAGAAGGCTCACCGGGCCTCCCGGGCCGATCACCGTGTTGGTCTGGACCATGGAGTCGTACTGCTCGCTGATCCAGGTTTTGCTCCCCAGGTTGGGGTCTTTCAGAAGCGAGCGGAGAACGGCGCCGAGATCCTTCGGCGGAGAAAGTTCCTCCACTTCAAGTCGCTGTCGCTTCTCCAGGTCCCGTGGTTCGCGGGAAAGCCAGTGAATGATGGGGGCGTTGCCTCCGATGAAGGCGGGAGGAAGATCCACTACCGCCGTGCCTCCGGCCTTCATGACGAAGCGGCCGTCCCCGGTGGTCTCGCCGAAGACCGTGCAGTCCAGCGTCCATTTCGCCGCCACCTGCAGCACCTGTTCCATGCGGTCCGGGTTCACGATGAGCAGCATGCGCTCCTGGGATTCCGAAAGAGCGATCTCCCAGGGGGTCATGCCCTTTTCACGCAGGGGGACGCGGTCCAGGTCCAGCGTCATGCCCACGCCGCTCTTGGCGGCGATCTCACTGGAGGAGGAGATGATTCCCGCGGCGCCCATGTCCTGCATGGAATCGATGAGGCGTTTCTCCAGAAGTTCCAGGCAGCATTCGATGAGGATCTTCTCCGCGAAGGGGTCGCCGATCTGCACCTGGGGCCGGCTGGCGCTGGTGTCCTCCGCCAGTTCCACCGACGCGAAGGCCGCTCCGGCGATGCCGTCTCGTCCCGTCTTCGCCCCCAGAAGCACCACGAGCCTGCCCGGTTGTGCCGTGTCGGAGCGCACTATATCCTCCAGGCGGACGACTCCGGCGCAGAAAGCGTTCACGAGGGGGTTTTCCGTGTAGGCCTCATCGTAGACCGTCTTGCCCCCCACGGTGGGAACGCCCACGGCGTTGCCGTAGCCGCCAATGCCCGCCACGATGCCCTGCCGGAGCACTTTGGTTTTTCGCAGCTCCGGATCGCCGAAGAAGAGGCCGTCCATGGATGCCACGGGACGCGCGCCCATGGCGAGAATGTCCCGGATGATGCCTCCCACGCCCGTTGCGGCACCCTGGTAGGGTTCCACCGCGGAGGGGTGGTTGTGGCTCTCTACCTTGAAGGCGAGCCCGAAGCCCTCTCCGAGGTCCACGACGCCCGCGTTCTCCCCCGGCCCCTGGACGACCGCCCGCCCCTCGATGGGGAAGAGGCGCAACAGGGGGCGGGTGGATTTGTAGCTGCAGTGTTCGGACCACATGACGCCGAAGAGGCGCAGCTCCGTCTCGTTGGGAGTGCGCCCCAGTTCCCGAAGAATCGTCTTGTATTCGTTCTCCGTCAAGCCGACGGTACGGAAATCCACGTCAATGACCCCCTTCGATCCAGCCCGCGACGGACTGCCACACGAGGAGGCCGTCCCGTTCTCCCAGAACCGGGTCGCTTGCGCGTTCCGGATGGGGCATGAGTCCCAGCACGTTGCCCCGCTCGTTGACGATGCCCGCGATGTTGCGGAGCGAGCCGTTAGGGCTCGCCTCGGGTGCGACGGATCCCTCCGGCGAGGCGTAGCGGAAGACCACCTGTCCGCGCTGTTCCAGTTCGTCCAGCTCTTTCTCGGGAAGATAGAAGAGTCCCTCGTGGTGGGCGATGGGAAACTGTACCACCTGGTTCGGGCGGAATGCCCCGGTGAAGGGTGTGTCCGTCCGCTCCACCCGGAGCGTGCAGGGTTTGCAGACGAAGGTCAGCGTCTTGTTCGGCAGGAGTGTCCCCGGAAGGAGGCGTGCCTCGGTGAGGATCTGGAAACCGTTGCAGATGCCGAGCACCAGCCCGCCCTCATAGGCGTGGCGGCGGACGGCCTCCATGATGGGCGAGCGGGCGGCCATGGCGCCGGTGCGGAGATAGTCCCCGTAGGAGAATCCTCCCGGAAGGATCACCAGGTCCGTTGCGGCGGGAAGTGCCGGATCCCCGTGCCAGACCTGCGCGACGGGACGCCCCGAAAAGGACGCGAGGGCCCGCACCGCGTCCTGGTCGCAGTTGCTTCCGGGAAAGACGACGACGGAGACGTTCATCGCTCCGCCGCCTCCAGAGAGATCCGGTATTCCTCGATGAGTCCGTTCACGAGGAGGTCTTCGCACATTCCCCGGGCGAGTTCCCGGGCCTTTTCGGGGGTCGGAGCGTCGAGGAGGAGGTGAACCACCTTGCCCACCCGGACATCCTCCAGTTCTCCGTAGCCGAGCTGCTGCAGGGACTGGAAGACCGCCTTGCCCTGAATGTCCAGGACGCCGCTTTTCAGCGTCACTACGATTTCGGCACGGTGGCGCATCAGGCCTTCTCCTCTCCCGAGAGACGGTTCCAGATGGTCTCGTAGGCTTCGAGGACGTTGCCGAGGTCCTTGCGGAAGCGGTCCTTGTCGAGGCGGTCTCCCGAGGTGCGGTCCCAGAAGCGGCAGGTGTCGGGAGAGATTTCGTCGGCGAGGATGAGCGTTCCGTCCGCGGTCTTGCCGAACTCGAGCTTGAAGTCCACCAGGAGAATTCCCCTGCTCTCGAAGAGCGCCTTCAGAAGTTCGTTCACCCGGGTGGTGGTCTCCTTGATCTTCCTCAGATCCTCTTCCGAGGCCCAGCCGAAGAGAAGGGCGTGGTCCTCGGTGACCAGGGGATCACCCAGAGCGTCGTCCTTCAGGTAGAACTCAATGAGGGGCCGGGGAAGCGTCATGCCCTCGGCGACGCCGAGGCGCTTGCAGAGGGAGCCCGTGGTGACGTTGCGCACCACCACCTCCAGGGGGAGGATGGTCACCCGTCGCACGAGCTGGTGTCTGTCGTCGAGAAGTTCGATGAAGTGGTTGGGGATGCCCTTTTCGGAGAGGTAGCGGAGAAGATAAGCGCTGATCCGGTTGGTGTAGGTTCCCTTGCCTTCGAGAGAGTCCTTTTTCAGGGCGTTGAATGCGGTGAGGTCGTTCTTGTATTCGAGAAGGAGCGTTTCGGGATCATCCGTCAGGTACATTTTCTTTGCCTTGCCCTCGTAGAGAAAACGAGACTTATCCACTGCGTGCACCTCCAGGGTTGCATTTTATGCTGACATTATTTATCTCATAAGCAAAAAAGTCAAGCATAAATCTCCCCCCGATACTTTCGGAAGCTAGCTGGAGAAATCAGTGAAAATACGTAAGAGAGGCTACGGAGACTTCCGCATGCGGGAAATGCCCGCGAGGCGTATGGTCCATGTCATAGGGGATTTCTTTCCCCGGACGTGTTTCTGTTGGAGAAGTACCTTTGGTGATGGAAAAAGGAACGCGTTCCGTTCGGTCTCCCCGCCACGTCACGATGGGAGCGTCATATGTTTGTTTCCGGCCGGTCCGTCCTCGTCTCCGTCCTTCTTCCGCACAGGGGGGTGACGGGTCCGGAAGGGACGTTCGGAATTATCGGAGACTTTTCCCGGCGGGGGCGCCCCGTTCTGCCGTTACCTTTCTGAAACTTGACCGCGAAGAGGAGGAATGGATAATGAGGCTCATGCTGATTCTTACGACCCTGATGGTGTTGTGCACCATTGCGGGAGCTGTTCTGATTCTCCCCGGAACCCGGCGGCAGCACTGACGTTCGGGCGTCGGGGCCTCTTTTGGAGGAATGTCCATGAAACCCGTTCACTTGCTTCACGTGACGGCGGGAAACGGGCACCGCATGGCCGCGAGGGCACTCCGGGAAGCTCTCGACGACAGACGGATTCCCAACGTCGTTCTGGATCTCATCGATTTTTCCAACGACCTGTTCAAGTGGTCCTACAGCGATGTCTACAAGTTCATCAGCGAACATGCACACCTGGCCTGTAAAATTATGTACGAACTCACGGATCAGGATCGGGACAAGAGTCTCATGCTCCGTTTCGTGGAGCGGATCAGCCTGGAGAACGTGAAGCGTTTTCTCGGCTATGTCCGGGAGAACGAGCCCGAGATCTGCGTGTGTACGCACTTCTTCCCGGCAAATGTGCTCTCCCGCATGAAGGAGGAAGGGCTTTACCGGGGGCGGATCTATACGGTGGTCACCGATTTCGCCCTGCACAGGATGTGGATGAGTCCCGGCGTGGACCGCTATTTCGCCGCCAGCCCCATCGTCGTTGAGGATCTGTGCGGGCTCGGTGTTCCGCGGGAGTGCATTTCCCTGACGGGCATTCCCGTCCTCAAAAAGTACCGGGAAGCCCGGGAGTGTATTGCAGCGTCGCGGCAGCCCCGCCGTGACGCAGGTTCCCCCCTCTCGGTCCTCTTCGTGACGAGCGGCATCTCCGATTCCCTGGCGTTGAACATCCTCGACGACCTCCGCCGGTCGGGAACGCCCGCGGACGTCACCGTCGTGGCGGGACGGAACAGGGATCTCCTGGGAAGACTCGAAGGATACCGTCCCCGAGAGGGATGTTCGTTCCGCGCTTTCGGTTTCGTGGAGAACCTGGAGGAATATCTGGCGGAGGCGGATCTTCTCGTTACGAAACCCGGAGGGCTCACGGCGAGCGAGGCTCTGAGCGTAGGGGTCCCCATGATCCTCGTCAGCCCGGTTCCCTACCAGGAAGTCTACAATGCCACGTATCTCGAACGATGTGGCGCGGGCGTTCTCGCCGCCACATCCGAGGACGTGATGCGCCTTCTGACCGACCTGGTCCGGGAGGAGGGGCGTCTCGACCGCATGCGGGAACAGGCGCTCGAAGCGGGCTTTCCCGGGGCGTCGGACGCGGTCGTCTCGGAGGTTCTTCGGGACGCGGCGTCATCCGGCGGCGTTCCCCTCTTCTGACGAGACCGCGGCAAGCGGTGCCGCGACGACCTCGTCCGCATCCGGGGAACTTTCCTTGCGCGTTCGGGCGGTGGTGATGAGCACCACCGAGAGGATGATCACTCCGGCGGCGATGAGCATCGTTCCCGTGATGCTCTCGCCTGCGAGGAGCCAGCCGAGGAAGAGCGCCACCAGAGGATTCACGAAGGTGTGTGTGGCGACGCGGGAGGCTTTCTCCACCTTCATCAGCCAGAGAAAGGCGGTGAAGGCCACGAGGGAGCCGAAGATCACGAGGTAGAGCAGTGCCCAGAGAGATTTCGCCGTCATCGCCTCGGGACGGACCCGGGAGGCTTCTCCGGCGAGAAGGCCGATGGCGGAAAGCGACACGCCTCCGGCGAGCATTTCCATCGCGGTGCCCAGAAGACCCGACGTGGCGATCCGGGCTTTTCGTGAGTAGAGGGAGCCGAAGGTCCAGCACACGGTGCTTCCCAGAATGACTGCCATGCCGAGAAGCATGCCTCCGTCTCCGGAAGCCGCCGCCGTCCCGCCGCCCTCGGAAAGGACGAGGGCGATGGTTCCGGCGAAGCCGAGGAGAAGCCCCAGGCTTTCGATCTTTCCCGGACGCCCGGATTTGAAGATGAGCCAGTCGAACAGGACGAACCACAGGGGTTCCACGGTGATGATGAGCGCCGTCAGCCCCGAGGGGACCACCTGTTCCGCCCACATCACTCCTCCGTATCCACCGACGAGCATGATCCCTCCCACCTTGAAGGCCTGTTTCCAGCCCTGTCGTGTCGGCCTCTCCGAGGTCCTGGTGAGCGCGAACAGGTAGAGAAGTCCTCCGGCGGCAAGAAAGCGAACGCCTCCTCCCAGGAAGGGGGGGATGGTCTCCACGGAGAAACGGATGGCCAGATAGGTGGAGCCCCAAATGATGTAGATGGCCGCATAGGCGGCGAGGAGAAAGGGCAGGGGGGGGCGCCGAGTCGTTGCGGATGTCATGGGAGTGCCTCCTCTATCGGGACAAAATCATATGTGTGTATCCTACATCGTTTGCTCCCGCACCTCTAGTGCCGCGGAATTTCCCTCGACATCCACCAAGCCCGCCGGAAAAAGATCTCGCCCGTGCGCCCGTAAGGCGCTTTCCTGCTTTTCGTCGCCCGGACAGGCTCGTAACAGTCCATCGGCCCATGACACTCCTGCGGTATCGCAGGCTTTCTCCGAAGCGCGCCGAAAAAACCAACGCTTACCGTGTTTGCGAAGGATGCAGCAATGCGATATGCTTGCGGGCAAAAGACGCGGGGAAGCATTCCTGCGCCTTCCCATCAGGCCGGTTTTCCGTCGCCAGGAGCGGGCTTGCGCGGAGGTGAAGGTCGTGAAAGAACGAAATACCTATGCCAAAACGGTTCCTGTAGAGGAGATGTTCCGCTATCCCGAGGCGGTGCTCGTGAACGATATCGTCTCTCCCGAGGACGGCATTCTCATCGTCTCCCGAGGACGCCCCCTGAAGAATTTCGCCAGAAAGGCGGAGATCATCACGGGAGCGCTGCGTTCCTGGGGTGTCCGGGAGATCAAGCTCGAATTCGAAGCCCAGGTCACCGTGGAGGAGATGACCACGCTCCTCGACCACATCGATCCGTCGGTGCGCCAGATCGACCGGGAAGTGAGCGGCAAGGTCGTGGATCGCCTCTCCGGCGTGCATCGGGCGCTCTCGGGAAACGATGCCAAGACCTTTCCCCGGGAGGAGATCGAGGACGCGGGACGCATGCTCAGCGAGGAGATCCACAAATCCTCTCAGGTGCTTCTCTCCCTCGGCGTCGCCCACGACGCGGACGAGTACACCTATGTCCATTCGCTGAACGTCGGGCTTCTCGCGGGCTATCTGGCGAAATGCGTTCAGCGCTCCAGGGGGCTGGCCTACGACATCACGAAGACCGCTGTCACGACGGGACTTCTCCACGACATCGGAAAGGCGAAGATTCCCCGGGAGATTCTGAACAAGCCGGAGCGCCTCACCGACGAAGAGTTCGATCTCGTCAAGACCCACGCGGAGCTGAGCTTCACTCTCGCGAAGGAATCCGGTGTCGAGGATTCCCTTGTGCTCTCGGGCATTCTGAGTCATCACGAACGCTGGGACGGGTCGGGTTACCCCCAGGGGCTGAAGGGGGAAAAGATCCCCCTTCTCGCACGGCTCGTCGGTGTCGCCGACGTCTTCGACGCCCTCACCACGAAGCGGGTCTACAAGGAGCCCGTATCGGCCAAAAAGGCGCTGAGCATCATTCTGGCGAACAGCGGAACCGGATTCGATCCCGGGATCTGCAACGTTCTGCTCTCCGGCGTGGGCATCTATCCGCCCAGCACGGTGGTGGAGCTCTCCGACGGTACCGTGGGGACCGTGGCGCTCACGGGCGACGGAAATCTTCTGCAGCCGAAGGTGCTGGTGAAAGAGAGCGGAGGGCATTGCCGCATCGTCGATCTTCAGGCGGCCGGTCTCTACATCGCCAGATGCCTCGACCTGTCCTGAGCCGGACGCGGAAGCAACGCAGGAGGGAGACAGCCATGTCGAAGAGAACGGACAAATCTTCCGTCGGTCATGACGAACCCCTTCCGAATCCCTTTGCTCTCGCCTTCGGCGAGCCGGGCGGTTCCCGGACCGACCCTCCGGGGGAGGACGTCTCCGGTACCACCGATGGCGCAATTTCTTCGAAAAACGGCGTGTCTTCCGTCCACGGTGACGAGGACGGGTTTTCCGATCTGAGCGCCCTTCCCAGAGTTGTCCTTCGCCGGGAGCGGAAGGGGCGGGGAGGCAAGACCGTGACCGTGGTCGAGGGGGTTCCCGTCCCCCTCGCGGAAGGGCTTGCCTGTGCGCTCCGCAAGGGGCTGGGATGCGGATCCAGGATAGAGGAGGGGGGCGTCGTGCTTCAGGGGGATCAGGTGGAGCGGAGTGCCGCGTGGTTTACCGCCCGGGGCGTGAAAAAGGTCATCCGGGGGTGAATACCGCCGACGTGTTCCGGGGCTGAAAGGGCGGTCCTTTTCCGCGCCGGTCGGACGCTCCGGGGGGAGCGCGGAAAGATGACCCGGGCATGCGCGAAAGACGTCTCCGCGCCGGGATTCCGCGGCGAGCTCCCGGCGCGGAAAACGATTTTTCAGGAAAGGAAGCGAGGCGGTGTCAGTCCGTAACGCTCTGCGTACGTGCCGAGCAGGGTTTCCGTCGCATCGTCCAGCTCGAATCCCTCGGCGAGTGCTTTGGCCCGGCGTTCCGTCTCCTTCTCCCCGTGGATGTAGATCCGATCCTGCCCTTCCACCCGTTTGCCCCTCCGGATTTCCTCGAGAATGTCTCCCACGTGTTCCGCAACGCCGTCCCCGTTTCCGAAGAGGTCCAGCCGGAAGGCACCGAAGAAATGGGTGATGCAGGCTCCCTGGTCGTTGAAGGTGTGGGCGCTCCAGGTGCCCATGGAGAGCCCTGAGCAGAGGAGTTCCACCAGAAGCGCAAGCCCGTATCCCTTGTGGCCTCCCAGTTCCTCCCCCTCGCCGCCGAGCAGCAGATGCCCCCCCAGCATGTCTTCTCCCTCTTGCCGGAAGAGATTCACCACGGCGGTGGCATCGGTGGTTCCCTGCCCTTCGGCGTCCACGGCCCACCCCAGAGGCATGGGTTTGTTTCTGCGGTGGCAGACCTCGACCTTGCCGTGAGCCACCACGGTGGTGGCCATGTCGAGCAGGAAGCAGGGTCTTCCCTTTCCGGCGGGGATGGCCACGGCGATGGGGTTCGTCCCGAGGATGTGCTGCCTTCCGAAGGTGGCGATGGAGCAAGGTCTCGTGTTCGTGAAGGCCATGCCTACCATGTTGCGCTCCGCCGCCATTTCCGCCCAGAGCCCGGCCATCCCGTAGTGGTTGGAGTTGCGCACAGCGCAGAAGCAGGTCCCCGTCGCCTCGGCCTTTCGGAGTACGTGTCGCATGGAAAAGTCCGCCACGTAGGCTCCGATTCCCTGATTTCCGTCCACCACGAGCGAAACCGGTGTCTCGTGCACGATGACCGGTTCCGCGTCGAGCTTTGCGTGTCCTCCCCGGAGATTGGTCTCGTAGAAGGCGAGCCTCGCCACTCCGTGGGACGCGACGCCCCGGGCGTCCGCCTCCACCAGGATGCGGGCGGTGAGCTCTGCCCTCTCCTCGGAGTATCCGAAGGCCCGGAGGACCTCCCGGGTATACTGCAGCAGTTCTTCGTAGGTGATGCGAACACTCATGGACTACATCTCGCTTTCTGTCGTCGATTCGAATCGGGTCCACTCAGGATGGTAGCGTCTTTCCGGGTTTTCCGCAAAGCCTTCTCCAGGATACCGGTGGGGGTGTACCGCATGCCGCCCCGGAGGTGTGCGGGCGGTTCCCGCTGGCCCCCCGGGGCGGCGTTCGGAAGAGCGACTTCGTTCGGGTCGGTTTCGCCGTTAGGCCGTCTCGGATACGAGAAGGCTCTTGGCGGGTTCCTTGCCGAGGGCCGCGCAGAGGAGGAACACGGCGAGACAGACGGGCCATTCGAGGTAGGCCAGGTGGGGAACCACCCGGATGGCGGGAACGAAGGTCCAGGCGAGCCACACGAGAATGGAGGCCGAAATGGTCCAGAAGCCCGCAATGCGCTTGCAGAGACCAGGCGTGTAGATGCCGGCGAGAATGAGCAGCGTGAAGGAGGCGGTGATGGCCAGCGCGGTGGTGATGGTGACGAGAATGCCCCGGACCGTGAGGGCCATGAGGAAGGTGCAGATGCTCACGGCGAGGACGACCATGCGGGAGACGAACACTTCCCGATCGGGGGCGATCGTTCCCGGGAAGAAGCGTTTCCAGATGTCCTCCACGATCAGCGTGGAGCTTCCGAGAAGGAGTCCCACCGCGGTGGAGATGTCCGCCGCCCAAAGGGAGGCGAGGAAGAGTCCTCCCACGAGAGGGCTGATGTGTGCCGCGATAGAGGGAAGGGCGAGGGCCGGCTTTTCGAGGCCCGGGAACTGGGACGCGGCGATGATGCCGAAGAGAGCGCAGAGGAAGCCCGCGGGGAGAATGAGAATACCGCCGAGAATGAAGCCGTTGCGGGCGGTCTTTTCGTCCTTGGCGGCGAAGGCGATCTGGTTGGTGGCCTGGACGGAGAAGCCCTGGGTGATCATGACCACCATCCAGGCGGTGACTACCGCGGTGCCGACGCCGGAGGTCCAGTCGAACCAGGGTTTGCCCGCGGGGAGCGCGGCGATGATGGTGTCCCATCCGCCGAAGGAGGCGCTGCTGCCGTGGAGTGCGGCGAAGATGCCCACGTAGATGACGATGACGTTGACCACGTTGGTGAGTCCTCCGGCCCAGTAGCCGCCGACCACGGTGATGAAGATGAAGATGAGGGCCGAGGCGAACATACCCGTCTGGAAGGTGAAGATGTCCGGCAGGAGGGCCGTGAGGATCGCTCCGCCCGCCACGTACTGCAGGGCCGTGATGACCATGAGGATGAGGAGTTGGGCGATCACGCCGACGGTACGCGCTCCCTGCCCGAACATGCGCCCCATCATTTCCGGAACGGTTCTGACGTTCATCTTTCGGAAATGTTTTGCCGCGAAGAGCCCCACGAGGATACCCGCGGTTCCCCAGGCTGCGTTGTACCAGCCGGCGGAAAGGCCGCGCACGTAGGCGTTTTCCGCGACGCCCACGGTGGAGGCACCGCCGATGGCAAGGCCGGTCAGCATGGCCGCAACGAGAGGCGTGGGGAGGTGCCGTCCCGCCAGGAGATAGTCCAGCGCACCACCCTTGCCGCTTCGCTGGATCCGCGTGGCGATCCAGGATATGAATGAAAGAAGAATGACGTAGCCTACGAGAATGGTCAACTGCACGCTCATCTTGAAACCTCCCGCTCTCTTCTCGAACTTGGAATGCTTCTCACTTCTCTTCCTCGAAAAAACGACGGTTGTCGCAGCCTCGGAAGAGAACCCCGTTTCCCGCACCGCGGAGGACTTTTGAACGGTGTCGCTCCGCACACTCCGCTCGACTCGCGTTTTCTTCTACACGTCGGGCACGATCTTTCCCGGATTGAGGATGTTGTTGGGATCGAACGCCTGTTTCACGCGACGGATCAGTGCGATCTGGGCCGTATCCATCACCTCCTCCATGTATTTCCTCCGTTTCAGGCCGATGCCGTGTTCCCCCGACAAGGTCCCTCCAAGGCGGCGTACCGTGCGGTAAAGGTCGCGGAGTGCCCGGTCCATCACCTCGTGCCAGTCCGCACGGGGTTTTCGGATGACGAAGTTGACATGCATGTTTCCGTCTCCGATGTGGCCGAAATTGATTCCCTCCACGCCGTGCGTCTCCGTGATGCGCGTCGCCTCGCGCATCAGCTCCGGAACCGCGCTCGTGGGAACCACCACATCTTCCAGGGCGCTCTGGACGAACCCCGCCACCATGGCCTCGCCGACGGCCTTGCGGGCCTTCCAGAGCTTGTCCCGCACGTTCCGGTTGTCCGCCACGAAGACCTCCATCGCACCGTGGCGGAAGCAGAGTTCGCCGATGCGCTCGTATTCGTCCGCGAGCGTTTCGGGGTCGTTGCCCTCGAGCTGGATGATGAGATGGGCTCCCGCGTCGCCGTGGGGAAGGCGGGTGCTGAGATAGTCCTCCACGAGACGGATGGCGCTGCGGTCCAGAAACTCGATGGAGGCGGGGATGACCTTTCCCTCGATCATGATCCGTGGGACGAAGGCTACCGCCGTGTCGGTGTCGGGAAAGGGAACGAGGAGATCCACCACTTTCGTCGGCAGGGGAAGGAGGCGGAGGATGATTTTCGTGATGATCCCGAGGGTTCCCTCGGAACCGGCGAGGAGATGGACGAAGTCGTAGCCCGTCACGTCCTTGCGGCGTTTGCCGCCGAACCAGGTGACGGAGCCGTCGGCGAGAACCACTTCGAGGGCCAGCACCGAGGTTCCTGTGGAGCCGTACTTCACAACCTTGTTGCCTCCGGCGTTCTCCGCCACGTTGCCTCCGATGAAAGAGGCATCACCGCTGCAGGGATCTCCCGCGTAGAGAAGCCCCGCAACGCGGGCGGCCTTCGTGATCTCCGCGGTCACCACCCCGGGTTCGACTGTGATGGTGAGATTGTTCTCGTCCAGCTCCAGGATTCGGTTCATCTTCTCCGTGGAGAGGACGATGCCTCCGTGCAGGGGAATGGCGCCTCCCGAGAGCCCTGTGCCGGCTCCCCGGGGTGTCACGGGAATGCGCAGACGGTTCGCGAGGGCGAGCAGGGCCGCAATCTGTTCCGTCGTCTCGGGAAAGACCACCACGTCGGAGAGAAATTTGTCCTCCCAATGTCCCCTCGGTACTTGGTCGAAGGAGTAGGTCTGCCGTTTCTCCGGATCCAGGGAGACGTTCCTCTCGCCGAGGATTTCCCTGATTTTCTCCAGCACCTCTTCGGTGAGTCGCCCGTAGGTTCTTTTTTCGGAAATGTGTTCTGTGGACATCAGCGTCGTCTCCTTCTCGGTCCATGTCATGTTCGCCTGGGGGAAAGGAAAAAGAGAAGGCCGGGAGCCCTTTTCTTCGGGCTACCCGGCCTGAGTTTCGTTCGGCACGTCCGCCTTTGCACCGACCGTTCCAGGTGGGAGCCCTCAGGTGGCGTACCAAAAGTAAAAATAAAAAGACGCGTTTCCTTGTCCTGCGGAAAGACGAAACACGTACACAACCCCTCTCTTGCACGGTGCAGAAATGATCAACATTTATGGTGCTGAAATTTATCAAAAAACCGCGAGAAAGTCAATGCCGGTTTTTTTGTTTGTGACAGGACAGGGAAAATGTCCTCGGTCACGCGCAGCGTGGTTTTTCTCTGGGATGGAGTATGGAGTAGGAGCGGTTGTTGCCTCAACCCGGCAGAGGTGGACAAAACGGTAGTGCCGGACAGCGCTGCGAAAGGCGAGAGAACGGCGGGGGAAGGGGCGGTTCGCCCCTGTGGATGGGGAGGAGTGGCTGCTTCCTGGTTCTGAAGAAGGCGAGCAAAGCCGCGGTTCCGGAGGGGATTTCGAGGGGGATGCAAAGGGAGATGAGGACTTCGGAAAGAGCGTGTCCGGCGACATGGCGTTTTTTTACGGAGGTGCTTGCGGCGCTGCCTCTTTTGAGGCACCATGGAGCGTAAAGAAGAACACATTTCTTCCGGAAATGCCGCACAGGGCTTTTCGAAAACGGCGCCGGAGAGGGAGGAAGAATGATGCGCGCTTTACGGATCCGGGGAGGAAAACTGTGGACCGGCGAGGCCGGATGTCCCCGGGCGAAGGAGATGCTTGTCCTCGGGGAGAGAATTGTTGCGGTGGGTACCGCCGACGAGGTCGAGCGACATCCCGCCGCAAGGGATGCGCGTTCTCTTGATCTGTCGGGGGAGTCGGTCGTCCCCGGGATGACCGACGGGCATCTGCACCTGAACATGTACGCCAAGCAGCGCTTTGCCCTCGACCTTGAGGACGCGGTTTCGTTGAGCGATCTTCTGGCGCGGATCAAGAACGCCGCCGCCACCTGTCCCCCCGACGGGTGGATCTACGGCGTGAAGTTCAACAACGCCCGATGGAGCGATTCCCGCATGCCGGATCGCCAGGATTTGGACGACCTCGGACTTTCTCAGCCCGTGGTGTTGCAACGGATATGCACCCACGTGAACGTGGCGAACGGCAGGGCGCTTCTTCGAGGCGGGCTCATCGGCTCCCCGGAGAGCGACCACGACGGGGTCCTGCTTGAGGAAGCGGCCTTTCCCCTCCTGGAGACCATGAAAGCGGAACTCTTCGGCGGCGGGCGTATGGAGGAACTCCTGGGAGACGCCTGCAGAGAACTCGCGAGCTATGGCGTCACCTCCATCCATCCCTGCGGCGCGGACTACTACGGCATGGAGGAAGGACTCGACCTCTACCAGGGACTCTTCCGGAAGAACAGACTCCCCGTGCGGGTCTTCTCTTACCACGACAAGTTTCCCGTGCCTCCTCTGCAAAGCGGCTTCGGCGACGGACGGGTCACCTTTCAGGGGTTCAAACTCTATCTCGACGGTACCATCGGCGCCCGCACGGCGGCGCTCTCCGAGCCCTACTCGGACGATCCGGACAACAGGGGACTTCTGAACCACAGCCTGGAACATCTCATCGGACTGCTTCGGGAGGCCCGGACCAGGGGATTGCAGACCCTGATCCACACCATCGGGGACGCCGCGCTGGACCAGGCTCTGGATGCCCTGGAGGCGGTGGAGTCCGCTCCGTGGCCTCCGCTGGCTTTTCCCTACCGCATCAACCATCTCCAGGTGTGTCGCCCGGACCAGGTGGCGCGTCTCGCTGCGCTGCCCGTCTTCGGGGACGTGCAACCCTCCTTCGTGCCGAGCGACCTGGGCATTGCTCCCCTCCGTCTCGGTCTCGTCCGGGTAAACTGGAGCTATGCCTGGCGAACGCTCCTGGAGGCGGGGATTCCGCTTTCCGCGTCCAGCGACAGCCCGGTGGAACCCCTGAATCCCTGGCGGGGCGTCTGGGCTGCGGTAAACCGCACCGACGACGCGGGCAATCCCGAAGGTGGTTTCCTGCCGAACCAGAAGCTCGATCTGGACCAGGCACTCCACATGTTCACCACCACCCCTGCCCGGGCGGTCGGTCGCGGAAAGGACCTGGGGCGGCTCGCGCCGGGGTGTCTGGCGGATTTTACCGTTCTCGAGGACGATCTCTTCGCCATGCCGCAGAAAGAGCTTTTGCACGCCAAGGCACGTCTCACCTTCGCGGGAGGAGCGTGTACCTGGGGCGATCTCGACGGTTGGGAACGGATCGGGTGATTCCTTCGGAGCACAGCCGCACCTGAGGTGATCCCGACCGAGGGAGGCTACGGTGCGGAGTGCCCGGAGAGGCTTTCCCGGGGAGGGATGAAACATGTCCGGAAGAAGGGCTTCTCCGGGATGGGGACGAGTGTCCCACCTGAGGGAGCGGGTCCGGAAGCTCGAAAAGGAGCGGAAGGCCGTTCTCAAAGTTCTCGGAGCGGCCACGAGGATCGCGGACTACTCCATGGTCGTGGACAGGGCGGGTGGTGCGGAGGCGGTGCTCTCCGAGGCGATCTCGCGGATCCGAGCGCTTCTGCCTCTTCGAGCCGTCGCCTTTTTCCTTTTTGCCGAGAGCGGTTCGGAGATCGTTTGTGCCTTCGCGGATCCTCCCGAGGCGATGGCCTTTCTGGAACGGGAAAAGGAGTGTCTCATCGAGAACCGTACCTTCACCTGGCTCGTGGAGCGGAGGAAGCCGCTCATCGTGGCTGCCGAGGACGGCGAAACCCTCCTGCTCCTTTCCGCCGCCTCGGCGGCGAACCGTACCATGGGTGTTTTCATGGGCGTCCTGGAGGCAGTTCCGGAAGAGGCGCTGGACATGTCCCTCGCGTTTTTTTCAGGAGTGCTCAACAGTACAGCGAGCGTACTGCAGAATCTGGAGCTGTACCGGATGGTCCGGAACCTGAACGAGGAACTCCGGAGGAAGATCGACAGTCTCGAACGCTCCGAGGCGGCGCTTTCGGAGTATCGGGACCAGCTTGAGATGAGGGTGGCGGAGCGGACCGAGGACCTTGCCCGGGCGAACCGGGTGCTTCTCCAGGAGATCGCGGAACGCAAGCGTGCGGAGGAGCTGGCGAGACGCCTCGCCTCCGAGGCGGAGGCGGCGAACCGGGCGAAGGACGAATTTCTGGCGAATATGTCCCACGAAATCCGCACCCCCATGAACGGCATCATCGGCATGGCGGAACTGGCGCTCATGTCCGAGCTCGATGCGGAGCAGCGCGATCAGATCGAGACCATTCGGGAGTCCGCCGCCTCTCTCCTTGAGATTTTGAACGACATCCTCGATCTGTCGAAGATCGAGGCGGGAAAGATGGAACTCCACCGTTTTTCCTTCGATTTCTCCGTTCTCGTCGAGGGGGTGGGGCAGCTCTTCTCCGCGAGGGCGGAGGAAAAGCGCCTCGGTCTCTTCGTCTTCTTCGATCCCGCTGCGCCGCGCCGCGTTCTGGGGGATCCGGGACGCATCCGCCAGGTCCTGGTCAACCTGCTGGGAAACGCCGTCAAGTTCACCGAAAAAGGGTACGTGTTCCTCCATGTGAGCTGTCCGGAGCGGAGCGAGGGGCACGGCGTGTTTCGTCTCACCGTTTCCGACACGGGCATCGGCATGTCCATGGAGGCGCAGCGTCACGTCTTCGAAAAATTCATGCAGGGAGACTCCTCTGCCTCGAAAAGCCACTCTGGCACGGGACTCGGACTGTCCATCAGCCGGAGTCTCGTGGAGCGGATGGGTGGAAGCATTTCCGTGTCGAGCCGGGAAGGGGAGGGGAGTGTCTTCACGGTGCTCCTTTCCCTCCCGGTGGACGAAAGGCACGACGACGCGAAGGAAGGAACGCCGGAACTCCTCGGAAAGCGGGCGCTCTTGGTGCGGCCCGATCCTCTCGGTGTGTTCGTCCTGGAGAAATATCTGCGATGGTGGGGGATGTCCTGTGAAAGTGCGCTCTCAGCGGATGAGGCGAGCGCTGCTCTTCGAGAGGCGGAAGAGAGGGGGCTTCCCTTCGACGTGCTTGTGGTGGATCAGGACATTCCCCCTTCGGGAGGCGACGCGCTGGTGAGGACACTTCGGGAGGCTGCGCTCCCGGCGCCTCCTCCGGTGATCCTGCTCGCCTCCATGGCCTACAAAATTCGGATGACCCGGGAGCAGGAGAACACCCGGGTCTGTCTCGTCAAACCCGTCCGTTCCTCCCTGATTCGCAGCACTCTGGTACGGCTTTTGCGAAACAGAGCCGATACAGAGAGCGGTGGGAGTTCGGAACGGAGCGGAACCCACCGGAAACGGCGCCGGAGTGCCGTTCCTCCCGTTCCGGAACTCAAGGCCAAGGTGCTTCTTGTGGAGGACAACAAGGTAAACCAGGCGGTTGCCCAGGGAATGCTCCGGAAAATGGGGTGCGAGGTGACGGTCGCGACGAACGGGGTCGAAGCGTTGGAGCGGTTCGAGAAGGATCTCTTCGACCTGGTGTTCATGGATTGTTCCATGCCTGTCATGGACGGCTACCAGGCGACTCGGGAGATGCGCCGCCGCCAGGGAACAGCAATGCGCACCCCCATCGTGGCCATGACCGCCAACGCCATGGAAGACGACCGGAATCGTTGCCTTGCCGCCGGAATGGACGACTATCTGGCGAAACCGTTCCCGTTCGCGGCGCTTCGTGAGCTTCTGGAGCGGACTCTCTCCCGGGTCCACGCGGAGCGGAAGAAGTGACGCCGCTCTCCGAGGGCGTTTCTTTCCCCGCGAGCACCGCCGTCAGGAGGGATTTTCGATGAATGCCATGGAATTTCTTCCTCTGTTCGCGGAACTCATCGGCAGTATCGCTTCCACGCCTGTTCCCCTGGGAGCATTCGGGCGCATTGACACCAACGGGGAACGGGCGGGATACGTCATTTCCGTCGTGGTGGACGAACGGCGTCTCCGGGATATTCACCCCCTCGATACGGGAGAGAGTTTCAACATCTACGTCTGAGGAAGAATGCGCAGTTCCGGAAAGAGCGCGTCCCGAAGCGCTGCGACGACGGCGCACATGTTCCGGATCGGTTCCTGGGACGGAATGCCCCGGAGCGTGCGGAAGGGGTGGTCACACCCGTCGAGGACCAGAAAGCGTCTGTTCGTGCCCTCGCAGTGCACCAGATTCGCGAGCCTCCGGCAGGAGTCCTCGGGGAACGTGGTGTCCTCGCTGCCATAGAACGCCGTGAGGTGTCGCACTCGTGTCCTCCGGGCGGCCTCGTGGAGACTCGCCTGGGCGAAGAGCGAGTCCAGAATGGGAAGCTTCCGGCTTTCCTGCGCCTCGGGCCTGAGGACGTCGCCACTTCCGGAGAGGAAGAGACACGAAGTGCCGGAGACGTCCGGCTCCGGAAGCCCCTCGGAGCCGGGGACGTGCGGTGGAGTGCTTCCCAGAAGGAACAGCGATTCGATGCCCCCGAGGGAAAATCCCCAGGGCCAGAGGGAGCGTTCGGGAAAGCGCGTCCGCACGTGGCGAAAGGCGGCGAAGATGTCCCACAGGTCCTGGGAGAAGGTTTTACCCCGAAAGGCTTCTTTGGCCCATCTGCCGCGATCTTCCCCGAAGGTCTCCCGGTCCCGGCGCAGGCGGCTCGTTTCCACGAGACAGGAGGCGATGCGCTGTTGCAGCAGGAGCCGGGCCATGTCCCCGTACTTGTTTCCCTCGGTCATGTCGGCGCTCCCGTGGACGCCGTGGAACAGAAGGACGAGCGGCCCCGGATGATCCGTCCCGGTGAGATGCAGCAGAACCTTTTCGTCTCCGAAGGAACCTCGGATGGACACTGTTTCCACATTCATGAAAGACCCTCCTCGTGACGGAAGAATGGCGAAAATCCGTGCGGAAAACCTTCCCGCACAGTCCGTTGCGTCGAAAGAACTTCCCACGGGGCATTCTTTGCCGCTCCTTCCGGGCGGGTGCCTTCTTCCCGGTGGTGCTTCGCCGGAAACCCCGGAGTTGTGTTTCGAAGATCACAATACCACTACGCCTTGCGGAGAGGCAATGCGGCGGAAGAATGCCTCGCGGCATCCGTCGGGAGCGCGATCCCTGGGGAAGTCGTGGCAGTCCTTCGTTTTCGCGGTGTTCGCGGCGGAAGAGGGAGGCGGAATGACGACAAGCCCCGGGCGAATGCCCGGGGCTTGTCGTAGAAAGGTCCGCTGGGAAAAGGTGTGAAACGTCGGGGTCAGTACTGCATCCACTTGTCCCGAAGTTCCTGGAGCTTGCCCGTGTCGTCCATCTCCTTCAGCGCCTTGTTGAGTCCTTCCAGGAAGGACGTCTCGTCGAGGCGCGTCGCCAGGGCTTTTCCCGTTCCGGTGATCTCCTGGTCGAAGGCGAGCTGCACCTGTCCCGCGAAATCCTTCTGGTCGACGAACTTCACCGCCACGGGGCGGTCCATGAGGGTGGCGTCCACCCGGCCGAGGGCCACTTCACGAACGCAGTCGTCGAACTTCTGGAAGCGCTTCACCTCGACGCCCTCGATGGTTCCGGCATAGGTGTCCTGAACGGTCCCCAACTGTGCGGCGACGGTTTTGCCCTTCAGATCTTCCAGGCTCTTGATGTCCTCTCGTCCGGCTTTGACGATGAAGGTACTCAGGGAGATTTCGTAGGGAGTCGTGAAGGCGACCCGCTTGGCGCGCTCTTCCGTGGCGCTCATGCCTGCGGCGATGAGGTCGATCTTGCCCGAGAGGAGGGCGGGAATGAGGCTGTCGAAGGGCATATCCACCCACTCCACCTTTTTGCCGAGCTTCTCCGCGAGGGCGTGGGTGAGGTCGATGTCGAATCCCTGGAGATTGTTGTCCTTGTCCCTGAATTCATAGGGCGGATAGGTGCTCTCCGTTCCGACGAGGATCGTCTCCTTCTCGAGGATTGCCGCCCCCGCCGAGCCGAAGGCGACGAGGAACATCAATGCCGTGGTCAATGCGACTGCGAGACTTTTTTTCATGTTCTTTTCCCTCCTCAGTGATATGGTGATACATTGTGGAAATCGAAACGCGAGACGGAAAAACGAAGACGCCCTTCTATACCAGAGTTGCGCGAAAAGCAAAAAAATGCACTCTCTGGCATGATTCGGCACATCATAATAAGATGTGGGCGTTGTTCTGTCAAAGGGGAGGAATGGTTTTATGGTGGCTGCCGTCGAGGTGAGGGGGCTGCACAAGTCCTTCGGCGCCCTGACCGTGCTTCAGGGGGTTGATCTGTGCATCGGGGAGAAGGAAGTGGTGTCTGTCATCGGGCCCAGCGGCTCGGGAAAAAGCACGCTGGCCCGCTGCATCTGTTGTCTGGAGGAGATACAGCAGGGGGAGATTCTCCTCCACGGAGAACGCGTGGACGGAGGGCGTCTCCGGAACAAGGCCATGGCGCATCTCGTGGGAATGATCTTCCAGCAGTTCAACCTCTGGCCGCATCTCACCACACTGGAGAACGTCTGTCTCGCCCCCGTCCGGGTGCTCGGGCTCGCCCCCGAAGCCGCACAGGAAAGAGGGGCGGCCCTTCTCGAACGGGTCGGCCTCGGGAACAAGCTCGGTGCCCGTCCGGCCCAGCTCTCGGGAGGACAGCAGCAGCGGGTGGCCATCGCCAGAGCTCTCGCAATGGAGCCTCGGATCATGCTCTTCGACGAGCCCACGAGCGCCCTGGACCCGGAACTCGTCGGGGAGGTCCTTGAGGTCATGACCGACCTCGCCGCGTCGGGGATGACCATGCTGATCATCACCCACGAGATGCTCTTCGCCCGGGAGGTCTCCCACCGGGTTATCTTCATGGCCGATGGAAACATCGTCGAGGAGGGGACTCCGGAAGCGCTCTTCCTGAACCCCCGCATGCCGCGCACGAAGAGCTTTCTCCACCGCATGTCCGCGCATTTCGGCACCGCCCTGGTGGCGGAGGAAGGAGGACGGCGATGACCCTCGACTTCTCCGTTCTGGTGCCCTACGGGCACATGTTCGTCCAGGGCTTGCTCGTTACCGTGAAGGCCTCGCTCTTCGGGCTCTCCATGGGAGTCGTCATCGGCGTTCTCGTAGGAGCCCTCCGGGTTGTCCCTATCCTCCCCCTGAGAGCGCTGGCGGCAACCTACATTTATGTCATACGGGGAACACCCCTTCTGATTCAGCTCTTTCTCATCTATTTCGGCCTGCCCTCCCTCGGCATCAACCTTCCCGCCTTCGTGGCGGGGATCATCGGCATCGGCATCAACTCCGGAGGCTACGTGGGAGAGATCGTCCGGGGCGGGATCGAGGGTGTTCCCAAGGGACATTGGGAGGCCGCTCGGGTCCTCGGTCTTTCCTACGGGCAGACCATGCGGTGCATCATTCTTCCCCAGGCGGTGCGGAACATGCTTCCCGCCTTCGGAAACGAATTCGTCACCCTCATCAAGGAATCCTCCCTGCTCTCCACCCTGGCCATCACGGAGCTGACCATGGTGGGGCAGCAGGTCCGGAGCGTGACCTACGCCTCCTTCGAGACCTTTCTGCTGGTGGGGGGCATCTATCTTCTGCTGACGAGCGTCGCCGGAGGAGCGCTGCAGCTTCTGGAGAAGCGATGGCAGGTGCGGTGAATCGGATCGGATCGAGTCCCTTGGAGCTTTCGAGATGGCGCACGGCAGAGGAGACAGGGCAACTTCCAGTGAAGAAAGGGCACGATCCGGCTTTCCGGTCGGACGCATTTCGCTGCCGACGGGACGGTGCGTCAATGCGGCGTGCAATCTCAGGATCCGCTGGGTTTCCTTAAGGAAACTCTGCTTCAAGGAGTGTGTTTCTCTCGTTTTTGATCACATCGCCTTTTTCCGAGGCCGACGTAGCGTTTTTTCGGAGGTCCCTTAAACAAGGGAACGACGGCGGGTTTCACAAGGAATTTCTCCAAACGCTCTCGGTCGAATGGGTTTTGCAACAGTGTGTTCTTCTTCTCTCGCAACATGGAGGATTCTCCCGAACATTCCAGAAGTGCCGGGGGATCTTCGGCATTCTTGTCCGGGCCGGGGAGCTTTCACCTCCAGCCGGCCTCCGGGCCGTCACCGGCCTTGGTCGGCGTCTCTCTTGAGAGACGTCAAGAGGATGGAAAAACGAAACATCCGCTGCTTGCATCCTCGCAACCGGTCTGAAAGACTTCTCGTATCGGGCGCGAAGGCGTAATGGAAAGAGAATGCGGCGGAAGAGCCGCATCTCCGTCGTCCTGTATTTCGAGAAAGGAGGGACAACCATGCCGGGAAGCTATTATCTCCCTGCGGTGAACCTCATTGATTTCGGTGCCGTCGCCAAGGTGGGGGGCTGGATTCGTACGCTCGGCGGGAGCAGGGTCCTCATCGCCGCCGCCGCGGCCCATCCCGGGGAGGAGCACGCCGCCCTCGCGGCGGAACACCTGGGCAGGGAGGGAATCGCCTCGGTGCCCTTCGTGAAGGTGCTGCCCAATCCGACGGACGTGCTCGTGGAGGAGGGGGCAGCGCTCTATCGGGCCGAGCGGTGCGATGCGCTGGTGGCCATCGGGGGCGGAAGCGCCATGGATTGCACCAAGGCCATCGGTGCCGTGGTGACCAACGGAGGGTCCATACGGGACTACGAGGGTACCAATCGGCTTCGGATCGCCCTGCCTCCCTTCGTGGCCATCAACACCACCGCGGGAACCGGCAGCGAGATCACCCGCTTCGCCGTCATCACCGACACGGAGCGCCACGTGAAGATGACCCTGGCGGACTGGCGCCTCACTCCGGACGTGTCCATCAACGATCCGGAACTTATGCTCTCCATGCCCCCCGGACTGACTGCCGCCACGGGTATGGATGCGCTCTCCCACGCGGTGGAATCCCTCGTGTCCCTCAACGCCTCGCCTCTCACGGAGGCGCTCTCCCTGAAGGCGGCACGGCTCGTCTTCGATTTCCTCCCCCGGGCAGTGCGGGATGGAAACGACCGCGAGGCGCGGGAAATGATGACCCACGCGGCCTTTCTCGCCGGAGCGGCGTTCAACAACTCTGGGCTCGGGCTGGTGCATGCCATGTCTCATCCCCTGGGAGCGAAGTACAATCTCCCCCACGGTGTTCTCAACGCCCTGCTTCTTCCTCATGTGGAGCGCTACAACGCCGTGACCTGCTTCGAAAAGTTCGCCCTTCTGGGAGAACATCTGGGCATCGTGCGCTCCTGGCATTCCTCCGGAGAGAACGCGGAGACGACGCTCCAGGCCATGGGGCGACTCGCGGAGGACGTGGGTATTCCCGCGTCGCTGGCACGTCTCGGGGTGAAGAGCGAGGATCTCGGGGAACTTGCGCGCCAGGCGGAGCAGGAAGAGATCGGACGCACCAATCCCAGAAAGGCGAGCGTCGAAACGATTCGGGAACTTTACAGGGCGGCTATGTAGCGGAGAGTTTTTTCCGTCGCGACCCATCCAAAAAAACGAAGAACACCAGACCCCCTGTTCCGGCCCTTTTCCCGTCCGCCGGCTACAGGTTTTTTTTTGCGGCGCTTCCTCTGGAGGTGCGTGCGAAGGTCAGGCGGGCGACGCAGCCTTTGGCGTTCCGGAGGGTCATCGTTCCGTCGAGCTGCCGGGCAAGGGTATGGACGATACGCAATCCGAGGGAATGTTCCTTTTCCGTCAGAACGGCCTCCGGGAGGCCCACCCCGTTGTCGGTGATTTCGAGGACGAGGAGGTTCTCCCGTTCCTCGCGCAGGGTGATCTTCACCTCGGGTTTTCGCTCGTGTCCCGGAGGAAAGGCGTGACGAAGCACGTTCGTCAGTAATTCGGTGAGGATGAGACCGCAGCAGATCGCCTGATCCAGATCGACGAGCAGCGTCTCGGGAATGGCGAGGACGAAGTGGAGTTCATGCCCTGCCTTGCCGTAGAGGCTCCTGATGTGGAGGACCAGGTCGGCCGTGTATGTGGCCATGAGGATCGCCGAGAAGAATTCCTGTTTGTAGAGATGCTCGTGAATGAGGGCCATGGAGCGGATTCTCGTGAGCGTCTCCGTGAGATGCTCTCGGGCGAAGGGATCGCGGACCTCCTGGAGCTGTAGCGACAGGAGGCTGGAGATGATCTGGAGGTTGTTCTTCACCCGGTGGTGGACCTCCCGGAGAAGCACTTCCTTTTCGTGCAGGGAATTTTGCAGCCGCGCCTCCATCTCCTTCCTGTCCGTGATGTCGAGCTGAATGCCCGCCACGCGGCGGGGCATGCTCCCCCCCTTCGTCCCTCCGTCGTCGATCGCCCGTCCCCGGCTGAGCATCCAGCGCCAGGAACCATCCTTCGCACGGAGACGCGCTTCCGTCTCGATGCGATTCGTTCCTGCCGCGAGGAGCATCTCCTGGGCGTGGCGGAGGCCGGGGAGGTCTTTCTCGTGGATGAGCGTGAGAAGCTCCTCCGTGGTGAAAGGCGTTTCGTCGGAGGAAGGGTAGCCGAGCATGGATGTCCATCGACTGTCCGGATGGAATGCTCCCTTTTCGGGTTCCCATTCCCAGACACCTATCTGGGCTGCTTCGAGGACGAGTTCGAGGCGCTCCATCGCCTCCCGGAGGGCGACCTCCGCCTGCTTGCGGGGCGTGACATCCACAAGGACGCCCGCGAAACGCAACGCTCTTCCCTGGTTGTTCCGCTCGACCACCTTTCCCTTCCAGAGAATCCACTGCCAGGAACCGCCCCGGGAACGCATGCGGCATTCCATGTCGAAGAATGCCGTGTCTCCGGTCATGCAGCGATTCAGGGCGTCGTCGAAGCATGCTCCGTCCTCGTCGTGGAGGAGTGAGCGCCACGCCGCAAAGGACGAGGACAGATCTCCCGGCGCATAGTCCAGCATGGTGTATCCCCGGGAACTCATGACGATCTCTCCAGAGGCGGTATCCCAGTCCCATACCCCCGCGTCCGCGCCTTCGAGCGCCATGCGGAGGCGCTCTTCCGCCGTGCGGAGGGCGGTGGTTCGGAGCAGCACCAGGGACTCGGCGTGTTCTTTCCGGGAGAGTGAGAGGAAGAGAACGGAGCCGAAGAGAGCGGTGAGGAGCACCCCGAAAGGCGGAATCCAGAGGTGCCCGCGGGGAAGATTGTCCGTCATGTAGATGCTCCCGGGGCGGATTTTCACGGCCCATTGGCGGTCGCCGAGGGGGAACTCCCGGAGCTTCCGGAGGTGGTCCGGCGGTGCGACGGCGTTTCCAGGGTCCTCCAGACGCGGTTTCCAAAAGGCGAGTGTCTGTTGCTCCGAGGGTGCGGAGAGATCGACGACCCAGGTGGGGAGGCCGAGGGGTTGCGTCGCGGTGATGATCGCCGAGAGCACGTCGTAGGGCGCGAGAATGCCTCCCACGAAGCCGAGAAGTTCTTTTGTTTCCGCGTCGTCGATTCCATGACGGCGGACCCGAAAAACAGGCTCCAGGCCGAACACCAGAAACTGCTCCGAGGCGCCCCCTTCAGGGGAAAAACGCCCCGAGACGGCGAGGCGTTCGCCTCCCCAGGCGCGTTCCAGGGCGCCCTGCACGGCGGGAATCGTGAGAAGATCCGTGTCCTGCAGGCGGGCAAGCTCGGGCTCGGCCTCAAGGTACAAAACGGGACAGGTGAGCGCACGGGAAGAGGCGGAGTTCGGGGTGCCTGCGGTATCCTCGCCCCAATCGCGGATTTTCAGGGGATGAACGTCCCGTTCGGGAAGAACGGTGCGTCGTTCCTGTCGATCCGGCAGTGGAGAGACCACGAGGGGAGCCCAGAAGAATCCCCGGAGACCGTTGCGGTCGTGCAGTACCGGGGCGGTGAACGTGCTGAATTCCTCGGGGGTGACGACGTCGGATCCTTCGAAGAAGCGCCGCAGTGCGCTGATTTCGAGAAGCCGTTCCCGGAGGTGGTCCGCGACGGCGGTGGCACGGAGTGCCGCGTCCCGTTCGAAACGTTCCAGGAAAAGCGCATGAGAGCGTTCTCTCTGGGAGGCGGCGATCCAGCCGGTGCACAGGAGCCCCAGGAGGACGCAGAGGAGAACTCCGTATCGGGAGGCCCGGGACGAAGAGAGGCGAGAGAAGACATTCGGGATGCGAAGAGCCTTCATGGCCATACCCCCGTTTCTTTGGAGAGCCTCTCCCGGAAATCGGTAAAAACGCCTCCGCACGACAGGGAAATCTCTTTCGCGTGGGGTCTTTCGAAGGCGGGTGTCGTTTCACCTTCTCCATCGTATCGGTGCTGCAAAATGCCTGAGAAGCGCAGTAATAGTTTACGTGTTGTCCTCATCGAAGGCAATGGGTTCTCTCGAAATCTCCACGGATGCTGATGCCGTATGTTTTGGAAGCCATTATGGAAAATGTGGACACCTTGTGATACCGTAGCGAAACGGAAGCCTTTCCACGGTTTCCCGAGTTCGTGCAGGGACGGTGATGCGCATGCGACATGTAACGGAACGTTCGGCCTTGCGGGAGGAACTCCGTCGCCTCCGGAGCGGTGGAACGCTGGGACTTGTTCCCACCATGGGATATCTTCACGAGGGGCATCTTTCCCTGGTGCGACGATGCAGGACCGAAAACACCTCCACGGTCGTCTCCATTTTCGTGAACCCCACACAGTTCGGTCCCCAGGAGGATCTCGCCAAGTATCCCCGGGACCTTGAGAGGGATCTTTGTCTTCTGGAGGCGGAGGATGTGGACCTGGTCTTTGCTCCGGAGCCGGAGGAGATGTACGCACCGGCCTCCTCCACCTGGGTCGAGGAAACGGCCTTGAGTCGGGGTCTCTGCGGTGCTTCCCGCCCCGGGCATTTTCGGGGCGTCTGCACGGTGGTGCTCAAACTTTTCAACCTCGTTCAGCCGGATTGGGCGTACTTCGGTCAGAAGGATTTTCAGCAGGTTCAGGTAATTCGCCGCATGGTGCGCGACCTGGATGTCCCCGTGGAGATCGTCTCCTGCCCCATCGTGCGCGAGCCCGACGGCCTCGCGATGAGCAGCCGCAATGTCTACCTTTCGGAAACGCAGCGCGGTTCCGCCCTTCGTCTGAGCCGGGCACTCGAAAGGGCGCGCCTTTGCTTCGACCAGGGAGAACGGCGTGCGGACAGACTGCTCGGAGACGTGCGGGCCTTTCTGCTGGAGGATCCCGCCGTGGCGGTGGAGTACGCGGAGCTGCGGGACGCGATGACCCTGGAACCCGTGGAGGCGGCGGACGCTCCGGTGGTGCTCGCCCTTGCCGCCCGGATTGGAAATACCAGGCTCATCGATAACGCGGTGCTCGCCCATGGACCCGGATCAGGATCGTAATGGGCGGGGAGAGTCCGTTTCCGAAGGTGTGCTCCGCCGGGAGGAGGCCGAGGCCTTCGGACCGGTGACCATCGTCGGCTGCGGCGCCCTGGGCGGGCGTTTCGCCGCCTCGCTGGCCGCTGCGGGGGTGCGGGTTCAGGCCCTCCAACGGCGGGGAGAGCATTTCGATGTCTGCCGGGGGCGGGGGCTCATCTACGTGGATGCCCGGGGGGAGGAGTGCCGGGTGCGCTTTCCCCTGAGCGACGACCCGGGAGAGCTTGCCGAGAGTCCTCTTGCGGTGGTCTTCGTGAAGAGCGGCCAGACCGGGGAAGTGGCCCCTCTCGTGGCGCGGTGTCTTACCCGGGACGGCATCGTCCTCTCGCTGCAGAACGGCCTCGGCAACGGAGAGGCCCTTGCGCAGGTTCTCGGTGAGGAGCGGGTCGCCCTCGGCGTCACCACCTGCGGGGCCCGGCGCAGCGCTCCGGGAGTCGTGCACTGGGGCGGAGATGGAGTGACCCGCATGGCTCCCCTGAGGCCGTCGAGGGATCTTTCCCGGATCGCCGCGCTTTTTCGCGCCGGGGGGTTTCTGGTGGAGCTCCTCCGCGAACCCTGGCGAGCGGTTTGGGAAAAGGTGATCCTCAACGCCGCGGGAAACCCCGTGAGCGCCCTGCTTCGCTGCTCCAACGGAGAGCTGTTTCGAAACGCTTCCGCCCGCGTCCTGATGCGCCGTCTTCTCGCCGAGGGAGTGGCGGTGGCCCGGGCCGAGGGGATTCTTTTCGACGAGGCGGAGCTGTGGTCCTCGCTGCTGCTGGTGCTGGAGCGTACGGGCACGAACCGGACGTCCATGCTGCAGGACGTGGAGCGGGGAACTCCGACGGAGAACGGGGCGATCAGCGGAGCGATTCTTCGCAGGGGCATCGCCCGGGGCGTCGCGGCTCACGACACCGCCTGCGTCGTGGCACTGATGGAAGCGCTGGACGAGGCGATGAAGCAACGAAAACGACAGTCTGCCGATGGGGGGAAAATGTGCGAATGAAAAAGATGACGGTTCTTCTCGGAAGTCCGAGACGCGGAGGAAACAGTGAAATGCTGGCGGATTCCCTGGTGCAGGGATTCGGCGGGACCGGCGGGGAGGCGCTGACCATCCGCCTCGCGGACCTGCGCCTCGGAGGATGCGTGGATTGCCGCAGGTGCTGGAGCAGCGGCCACCCCTGCGTGATCGACGACGACATGCAGTCCGTCTATCTCGCCCTCGACGAGGCCGAGATCGTGGTGTTCGTGTCGCCTCTCTATTGGTGGAGTTGGTCCGCGCAGATCAAGCCTGTGTGGGACCGCCTGATCCCCTATGGGGCCGACGGCGCTCCCCGGAATCTTTCGGGGAAGGGTGCGCTCCTTCTGGCCACCGCGGGAGACGAGGACTCCGGCTGCTTCGAGGGACTCCGTTTCGCCTTCGCCAGGGGCACGAGATACCTTGGCATGACGCATCTGGGGGAGATCTGTGCTTCCGGCGTGAACGCGAAGGGGGCGATTCAGGGGAGCGAGTGGCTCGAAAAGGCGGAGGCGTTGGGAAGATCCCTTTCTGCGTAGGGAACCTCTGAAGAGGGCTGAGCCAAGCTCGCAACAACGAGAGACGATCAGGCTCAAGGGCGGGAGAACTCCCTTCCATCAGAGCTTCCGTGGGAAGAGGGCTTCCGTTTTCGGATGCCCTGCTCCGACTCCGAGAGATCCGTCGTTTTCGAGGCGGGGCGGGCCTTTTTCCCGCGAGGGGAGACGCCTTTCTGTGCTACAATTCTTCGAGCGGCGGAAGAGTGATCCGCCGCTGAAATGAAGGGTGCGGTTTCGTCAGGGTAGGGCGGAACGCACCGGAGGAGGAGAGACTCATGTCTGAATGCACCATGCAGCATCCGTCGGAGGATCTGCCCCAAAGAACGGCCGGCCGGCTTCTGTCGGAACGAGGGCTGCTGAAGGGGGCCGTGGCGGCAAAGGTGGAGGAGCGGCTTGTCGATCTCTCGAGCGCTATCGCCGAGGGAACGACGATCGAGCCGGTTCCGGGTGAGAGCGAAGAAGGGCTTGACGTCCTGCGCCATTCCGCCTCGCATCTCATGGCTCAGGCGGTGTGCCGCCTGTTTCCCGGCACGAAGCTGGGAATTGGCCCGTCCATCAAGGACGGTTTCTACTACGACATGCAGATCGCCGGGCAGTTCACCGAAGAGGACCTGCCCCGCATCGAAAAGGAAATGGTCCGCATCGTGAACGAGGGACTCGCGGTGGAACGTGTCCTTCTTCCCCGGGAGGAGGCGCTCGCGCTTTTCAAGGAACGGGGAGAGAGCTACAAGGAGGAACTGATCCGGGACCTTCCGGACGAGCAGATCTCCTGCTACCGCCAGGGAGAGTTCATCGACCTGTGCCGGGGACCCCACGTACCGAACACCAAAATGCTCCGACACGTGAAGCTCCTCTCCGTCGCGGGCGCGTACTGGCGGGGTGACGAGAAGAACGCCATGCTGACCCGGGTGTACGGCACGGCCTTTGCGAACGCCCAGGCGCTGGAGGACTATCTGAAGAGGATGGAGGAGGCGAAGCGGCGGGCCCACCAGAAGCTCGGAAAGGAACTCGACCTCTTCAGCATCCAGCCCGAGGGGCCGGGCTTTCCCTTCTTCCACCCCAAGGGTATGGTGATCATCAACAACCTCGTGGACTTCTGGAGAAAGGAACACGTGCGCCGGGGCTACTGCGAGATCCGCACGCCCCTCATTCTCGACCGGGAGCTGTGGATCCGCTCCGGGCACTGGGATCACTACCGGGAGAACATGTACTTCACCAAGATCGACGACCGGGACTTTGCCGTGAAGCCCATGAACTGCCCCGGGGGGATGCTGGTCTACAAGTCCCAGCTCCGGAGCTACCGGGATCTGCCCCTCCGCATGGCCGAACTCGGAACGGTGCATCGTCACGAGCGCTCCGGCGTGCTCCACGGGCTCATGCGGGTCCGCTGCTTCACCCAGGACGACGCCCATCTCTACGTCACGCCCGAGCAGATCAAGGACGAGATTCTGGGCATCATGGATCTGATGCACTATGTCTACAACGACGTGTTCGGCTTCAAGTACCGGGTGGAGCTGTCCACCCGCCCTGAGAAGGCCATGGGCGATCCCCTCATGTGGGAGAAGGCGGAGCAGTCCCTCCGGGAGGCGCTGGAGGAGGGGGGCGTTCCCTTCAAGATCAACCCCGGCGACGGGGCCTTCTACGGTCCTAAGATTGACTTCCACCTGGAGGACTGTATCGGCAGGACCTGGCAGTGCGGGACGATCCAGCTCGATTTCCAGATGCCCGAGAAATTCGACATCACCTACGTGGGCTCCGACGGGGCGCAACACCGTCCCGTCATGCTGCACAGGACGGTCTTCGGGAGCCTGGAGCGCTTCTTCGGCATTCTCATCGAGCACTTTGCGGGGGCCTTCCCCTACTGGCTCGCTCCGGTGCAGGTGAAGCTGCTTCCCGTGAAGGACGCGCATCTTCCCTACGCCCGTGAGGTGGAGACCATGCTGCGCGGCTGGAACGTGCGGGTCGAGAAGGACCTTCGGGACGAGAAACTGGGCAAGAAGATCCGCGATGCCCAATTGCAGAAGGTTCCCTACATGATCGTTCTCGGGGACCGGGAGGTGGAGACCCGTTCCCTCTCCGTCCGGGAGCGGGCCAAGGGCGACCTGGGGAGCCTCTCCCCGGATTCGTTCCGGGAGCTGCTCCGCGAGGAGTTCTCTCCGCTGTAGCCATGCTTGTCTGCGGCCTCCGGACATCTCGTCCGGGGGCCGTTTCTTTATTCCCGCGCTCCCGTGCGGATTTCCTTCGCTGTCGCACTTCCCAAGGCGGAGACGAACGTGTATTGTAAAGAGGCGCGACATCCTGATATTTCCTGAGGAATAGCAGTATTTCCCCGGGGCCGACCGGGGCACGAAGCGAAGGAGACGAGAAGCCATGGCGGAAAGATACACGCTCCGGTGTGTTCTCTGCGGCGCCGCTCCGGAGGCGGAGGCTCGTACCTATACCTGTCCCCGTTGCGGTCTCGACGGAACGCTGGACGTTTGCTACGACATGTCCGCGCTCCGGGGACGCGTGACCGGCGAGACCTTCGAAGCCACGGAACGACGGGATCTGTGGCGCTATGCGTCCCTTCTTCCCGTGACGACGCGGGCGTCCATTCCGCCTCTCCAGGTGGGATGGACGCCTCTCTATGCGTCGGCGAAACTGGCGGAAACCTACGGCGTGGCGGAGGTGCATGTGAAGGACGAGGGACGTAACCCCACGGCGTCCCTGAAGGACCGGGCGAGTGCCGTGGGCGTTGCGAAGGCTCTGGATTTCGGCCAGAAGGCCATCGCCTGCGCCTCCACGGGAAACGCGGCGAGTTCCCTCGCGGGCTTTTCCGCCGTGGCGGGCCTTCCCTGCTACATCTTCGTCCCCGAGAGGGCTCCCGCGGCGAAGGTGGCGCAACTCCTCGTCTACGGTGCCACGGTGGTTCTGGTTCGGGGGGATTACGCGGCGGCCTTCGACCTGGCCACCTGGGCCATCGAACGATTCGGCTGGTACAACCGCAACTGTGCCATCAATCCCTACCTGGTGGAGGGAAAGAAGACCTGCGGGCTTGAGATCGCCGAGCAGCTCGCCTGGCGGATGCCTCACCGGATCTTCATCTCCGTCGGTGACGGCTGCTGCATCAGCGGCCTGTACAAGGCCTTCCGGGATCTTGCGGACTTGGGGCTCATCGATGCGTTGCCCCGTCTCGTGGGTGTCCAGGCCGAGGGGTGTGCTCCCGTCGCGGAGGCCTTCGACGCAGGAGCGGAGCGGGTGACCTTCCGTTCCGGAGACACCTTGGCGGACAGCATCGCCGTCGGGGCTCCGCGAAACTGGGCGAAAGCGCTGCGTGCGGTCCGGGAGAGCCGGGGAGACATGGTGCGGGTCGGCGACGGGGAGATCCTCTCGGCCATGACGGAACTCGCCCGAACCGTGGGGGTCTTCGGAGAGCCCGCGGGAGCGACCGCCTTCGCGGGGTTCCGCAAGATGGCCCTGGAGGGGAAGATCGGCAGGGACGAACGGGTGGTCATCGTCGTCACCGGAAACGGCCTGAAGGATATCGACAGCGCCCGCAAAGCCGTGCAGGAACCCCTTCTGGTGGATCCGGACCCGGAGGACCTGCTGCGAAAACTGGGAAACATCGCTCGCCAAGGGCGGTAGAGAAGGAGGAGAAGATCGTGGCTGCAAACGAACGTGCGCTTGTCTGGGGTCCCACCTTCGAGGAAATGCTCCATCCCGAGAAGATGCCCGTCGCAGTCCGGAAGCGGGCTGTGGAGGCGGCGAAAACGGATCCCCTCGATCCGGTGAATCTTTTCAACATCACCTGGAAGGACGAGAACTGCCGTCCTTATTCCACAGTCCTTCCGAAGGAACTCACCGGCATCGACGCTCCCGTGGCGGTGCTCTACAGCAAGGATTTCCCCACGGGATCGCACAAGGTAGGGGCCACTTATTCGGTGACCCTGGAGCACCAGCTCGAAGGAAAGATCGCGCCCGGCGGGGACACGCTGGTCTATCCCTCCACGGGGAACTACGGCATCGGCGGCGCCTGGGTGGGAGCCCGCATGGGCTACGATGCCCTGGTCATCCTTCCGGAACTCATGAGCCAGGAGCGCTTCGACCGGATTGCGAGCTACGGGGCCCGGTACATCAAGACGCCGGGATGCGAGTCGAGCGTGAAGGAGATCTTCGACAAGTGTCACGAACTGCGGCGCGAACCGGACACGGTGATCCTCAACCAGTTCGAGGTCATGGCCAACTACCGCTGGCACTACGCCGTCACGGGGAACACCGCCTCGGAGGTGATTCGGGATCTGGGCGCGCAGGGCGTCGGCAACGGGCGCTGCGCCGCCTTCGTCTCCTCCATGGGGTCTGCGGGGACCATCGCCGCGGGGGACCGGCTGAAGCAGCTCTTTCCCTCCTGCCGGATCGTGGGGCTGGAGCCGACCCGGTGCCCGACCCTGTACTCCAACGGCTACGGCGACCACGACATCCAGGGAATCGGCGACAAGCACGTCACGTGGATCCACAACGTCCTCAACATGGATCTCCTGATCTGCGTGGACGACATGGAGTGCAAGAAGGGGCTGCAGCTCCTCACGGATCCCGTCGGCATGGCCTGGCTCCGCGAGACGGGCGTCTCCGAGGAGCACCTTCGCCTCATGGCGTCCATCTTCGGCATCTCCGGCGTGTGCAACGTCCTTGGGGCCATCAAGGCGGCGAAATTCTACGGCTTTTCCAAGGACGACGTGATCGTCACGGTCTGTACCGACGCGATCGACCGGTACCATTCGGTAATGCGGCAACTGGACGAACGCTTCGGCGGGATGACCCGGGAAGAGGCGAAGCTGCGGCACGAGACACTTTTCCTGGGGCAGCGCACGGACTGGGTGCAGGAGGGAACCAGGTTGAACAGGGAACGCTGGTTCAACCTGAAGTACTACACCTGGGTGGAACAGCAGGGAAAGACCGTGGCCGAACTGGATGCCCAGCGGTCTCCCGCCTGGTGGGAAGCCCACCAGGCGAAGGTCGCCGACATGGATGCCCGGCTGCTCGCCCTGCGGGGGTAGAATCGTGGTTTTCGTGCGCCGCACCGCGCTCCGTGTGCTTCTTCTCTGTGCGGTTCTCCTGTGCCGGGACGCCTCCGCCAGGGAGATCCGGCTCGCCCACCTCAATCCCCAGCGTCCCTTCGAGGTGGGCACCGCCGCGATGGCCCAGGTCTTCAAGAACATGGTGGAGGAAGGCAGCAGCGGAAGCCTCCAGGTGGTGCTCCTCCCCGAGGGAGAGCCCGGAAACGAACGGGAGTGCATGGAGCAGGTGCGGGCGGGGGTGCTGCAGAGCTACATCGCCTCCGCCGGGGGAATGGCTCCCTTCTACCCGCTGGTGGGCGTTCTGGACATCCCCTTCGCGATCCGGGATTTTTCCGTGGCGTGGAGGGTCTACGACGGTCCCTTCGGCGAGCTGCTCCGGGAGGACATCCTGACGAAGTCCGGATTCCGCGTGCTCGGCTTCGGAGAGGCCGGGGGGTTCTTCCAGATTTCCAACAACAAGCGCCCCATCCTCTCTCCGGAGGACATGGAGGGACTCCGCATGCGGGTCATGGCGATTCCTTCACAGGAAAATCTCATGCGAGCCTTCGGGGCCGTGCCGGTGGTCATGCCCTGGTCCGAGGTGCGTACCGCCCTTGAGACGGGAGTCGTGGACGGGCAACACAACCCGGTTCCCATCCTGCTCGCTGGAGGACTCCAGACGGTGCAGCGCTATCTGACGCTTTCGAACCACCTGTACAGCGTCTATTTCTGGGTCATGAACGACGATTTCTACCGGACTCTCACTCCGGAGGAACGGCGTGTGGTGGATGAGGCGGCCCGGGTAGCCATCGTCGCGGGACGAGGGCTCAACCGGATTCTCGAGGCCTCCGGAAAGGGCGTTTCCCTCCTGGAGGAGGCGGGAGTCCGGGTCGACCTGCTTTCCGAGGAGGCGATGGAGGCGTTCCGCCGGATCGGCCGCGCCTCCGCCCTGGCGTTTCTCGCCGAATCGTCCGGTGAGGAGGGGCGGCGGATGGCGGAACGCTATCTCGACGCAATACGTGCTGCAGAAAAGGAAAAGGAAGTGGAGTGAACGCTCCGGCGGAATGGGAAGGGGCAGGGGGAATTGTTTCCGTTCGGGAAAGACGGGAAGGGAGTCGAGACGGATGCGTGTCGGAGCCGAAGAGGTACGGCGGCTGGCTGAGGCTTGCCTGCCGGACATGGCCCGCTTTCTGCGGGACATGGTGGCGATCCCGAGCGAGAGCGGCAACGAGGAACGGGTGATCCAGAGAATCTGGCAGGAGATGGAGAAGGTCGGCTTCGACCAGGTGGAAATCGATCCCATGGGGAACATCCTCGGCACGGTGGGAAGCGGCAGACGGCTCATCGCCATGGATGCCCACATCGACACGGTGGGGGTGGGCAACCGGGAGCTCTGGACCTTCGATCCCTACGAGGGATACGAGGATGAACAGTGCATCGGCGGACGAGGCGCGTCGGACCAGAAGGGCGGCATGGCCTCCATGGTCTACGGGGCGAAGATCATCAAGGAACTGGGGCTTGAGGGGGACTATTCGCTCCTCGTGACGGGAACGGTGCAGGAGGAGGACTGCGACGGCCTCTGCTGGCAGTACATCGTCCAGGAGGACGGCATCCGCCCCGAGTTCGTGGTCTCCACGGAGCCCACTTCCTGCAGAATTTACCGCGGCCAGCGGGGACGGATGGAGATCCGGGTGTTCGTGTCGGGGCTCTCCTGCCACGGTTCCGCGCCGGAGCGGGGGGACAACGCCATCTACAAGATGGCGCCCATTCTGCTCGAACTCCGGGCGCTCCACGAAAACCTCCGGGATCACGAGTTCCTAGGAAAGGGAAGCCTCGCCGTCTCGGAGATCTTCTTCTCCTCCCCCTCCCGGTGCGCCGTGGCGGACGGCTGCAGCATCTCCATCGACCGACGCCTTACCGTGGGAGAAACGGCGGAATCCGCCCTGCGGGAGATCCGGAACCTGCCGGCGGTGAAAGCCGCGGGTGCCACGGTGAGTATGTACGACTACGCCACTCCTTCTTACCGCGGGCTCGTCTATCCCTCCGAGGCCTATTTCCCCGCCTGGCTCATCGACGAGGATCACGCGGTGACCCGGACCCTCGTCGAGGCCTATCGGTGCCTCACCGGAGAGGAGCCCGTCGTGGACAAGTGGACCTTCTCCACCAACGGCGTCGCCATCATGGGGCGATTCGGTATTCCCTGCGTCGGCTTCGGCCCCGGACACGAGGACCAGGCCCACGCCCCGGACGAGCGGACCTGGAAGAGCGAACTCGTGAAGGCCGCGGCCATGTACGCCCTGATTCCCACCCTGTACGTGGAGCGCTGCGACGGATAAAAGGTTGGACGACGGTCGAAGCGGGACGGTGTCGAGCACGGTTCCGGCGAAGAACGCCGTGTTTCGTGCCGATCTGCCGTGCGAGGCATGCCTGAGCCTCATCTCCAGTGAAGAAAGGAAGGAAAAAAGCATGCAGACTTTGTTTCGGGGAAAACATTTCATCACCCTCCGCGAGTGGACCAGGGAGGAGATCGACACGCTTCTGGACGTCTCCTGCGAGCTGAAGCGTTCCTTCGCCATGGGCGTTCCCACGCCGCTCCTTCCCTATCAGACGGTGTTCCTCATGTTCTTCGAGCAGTCCACGAGAACCCGCAACTCCATGGAGGCGGGAATCACCCAGCTGGGCGGACATGCCCACTACCTCGACACGAGCACCATGCAGATCTCCCACGGGGAGACGCCCAAGGACACGGCGATCATCCTCTCCCGGTTCGGACACGCCATCGCCTGCCGGAACTGCTTCTGGAAGACCGGCAACGCCTACCTGCGCGAGATGGCCCAGTGGTCCCGGGTGCCCGTCATCAACATGCAGGACGACCTGTATCACCCCCTCCAGGCCATCGCGGACCTCATGACCATGCGGGAGAAGCGGGGAACGGATCTGCGCCGCCTGAAGGTCTCCATCATCTGGGCGTTCGCGACGAGCCACAAGAAACCCATCTCCGTTCCTCTGAGCCAGGCGCTCCTCTTCCCCCGGTACGGCATGGACGTGACGCTGGCGCATCCCAAGGGGTGGGAGCTGCCCGACTGGGTCATCGAGGAGGCCCGCAAGAACGCGGAACAGACCGGTGGCACTTTCCGGGTCATTCACGACCAGGACGAGGCCTATCGCGACGCGGACGTGGTGTTTCCCAAGAACTGGGGGAGCTGGGTGACGAACGAGAGCACCGACGTGGTCGATTCCGCCCTGGAGGCGAACCGCGTCTGGAAGTGCACCCGGGAGAAGATGCGCCTCGCCTCTCCGGAGTGTCTCTACATGCATGCCCTGCCGGCGGACCGCGGGAACGAGGTGGAGGACGCGATCATCGACGGGCCGAACTCGGTGGTCTTCGACGAGGCGGAGAATCGGCTGCACACGGCGAAGGCCGTCATGGCCCTCACCATGGGCGGGCGAGGGTAGAAGACGGAAGGCGCGGAACATCGAAGAAGGGAGGCGACGCCGTGGAATGGTTTTTCCCCGAAGACGCTGCAGAGGCGGCTCGATGCGTACAGGAGGAGGGGGTGGTTCCCCACGGTGGAGGGACCATGCTCTGCCGGGGGGATCTCTCCCGCATCCGCGGGATGGTGGATCTGTCCCGAACCGGGCTCTCGGGTCTGCGCAGGGAGGGAGAGACGTTCTTCCTCGGTGCGACGACGACCTTTTCCGAAGCGGCTCGGGCCTTGAGAACATGCGGCGCCGCTCCGGCGCTCAGCCGCGCCCTCGGCATCGCGGCGGCGACGCCGCTCCGCAACCGGATCACCGTCGGCGGCAGCATCGCCTCCTTTCCCCTCTGGTCCGACCTGATGGGCCCTCTTCTCGCCCTGGGAAGTTTCATCCATCTCCGGGGACGGGTGGCAAAGACCGTTCCGCTGGAGGAATATGTCACCACTCCGGACCTGCGCAGGGGGACCCTCGTCACGGGGTGCTCTTTTTCCGACCGCCCCTGGCGTGTCTGGTATCACCGGGAGGTCCGGGTTCGCTTCGACTATCCCGCCTTCACGCTCACGCTCCTCGCCCTCGTGGAGGAGGAATGCGTGAAGGAGCTGCGGGCGGTGCTCGTGGGATGCAGAAATCGGTTTTCCCGGATGACCGAGATCGAGGAGGCTCTCCGGGGCTTTCCCCTGGGGACGGAACTTCCCGGGGGGTTGGGGCGCCGGTTCGATGTGGCCTTTTCCGAGAGACCCCACGGCAGCGCGGCCTACCTTCGGGAAATTGCGGGCGTGTGGATGGAGCGCGGTCTGAATGTACTTCTCGGGAACGGCAAAGACCGCTGACGGAGAGGAGGGGGAACATGCAAGGACGCTTTCGTGTGAACGGCAAAGAGGCCCTGTGGACCTTCGAGGCGGGGGCGACCCTCCTCGACGTTCTTCGGGAAAACGGCGTCACGGAGGTCAAGGAGGGCTGCCGGGAAGGGCATTGCGGCTGCTGTGCCGTCCTTCTGGAGGGTGTGCTCGTGGATTCCTGCCAGGTCTTCGCCGCCACGGCCATGGAGCGGGAGATCACAACCTCCCGGGGACTCGGGAACCTGCGCGCTCCCTCGGCGGTGCAACAGTCCTTCGTGGACGCGGGGGCGGTGCAGTGTGGTTTCTGCACGCCCGGCATGGTCCTGGCGACCCATGCCCTGCTGGAGGAACACCCGGAACCGACGGAGGAGGAGATCGCCGCAGGACTCGACGGCAACCTGTGCCGGTGCACGGGCTACGTGAAGATCGCCGAGGCGGTGCGTCTCGCGTCGGAGCGGCGCGGGACGGGAGGAAGCTGCGGTGGCGGTTGCGGCGACGGAGGGGGGTGCGGCGCATGAGTGCGGCGCCGGAACGTGCTTTCACCGTGGTCGGCAGGAATGTGGCGAAGAGCGACGCCCTGGCTCTCGCCGTCGGAACCGAGCGCTTCACCGGGGATTTTTCCGCCTCCGACGCGCTCTCCGTGGCGGTGCTGCTCTCTCCGCATCCCCACGCGGACATCATCCGGATCGACACGAGCGAGGCCGAAAAGGTTCCCGGCGTCGTGGACATCCTCCATCACGGCAACGTTCCCGGAGTTCTCCACACCACGGCGGGGCAGGGCTATCCCGAACCCTCGCCGTACGACACGCTCCTTTTCGACAGCAAGGTCCGCTTCGTGGGCGACCGGGTGGCTCTCGTCGCCGCGGAGACGAAGGAGGCGGCCCTGACTGCCCTCGGGAAGATCGTCGTCGACTATGTTCCCCTGGAGCCACTCTTCGATCCCGAGCGCGCCATGGAGGAGGACGCCCCCAGACTCCACGGCGACGACGCCTACGCCCCGCTCCCCGTCGCCTACGACGCGGCGCGGAACCTGGCGGGGGAGATCGCCTTCACCATCGGCGACCTGGAAAAGGGCTTCGCCGAGGCGGATTTCGTGGAGGAGCAGGTCTATCACACCCACATCACCGCCCATTGCGCCCTTGAACCGCATTGCGCCTCGGCCTGCCTGGACGAGCGGGGGCGGCTCGTGGTCATCTCCTCCACCCAGGTTCCCTTTCACGCCCGGCGCACCACGGCGAGGCTCCTGGGCATTCCCACCGGCATGGTCCGGGTGGTGAAGCCCCGTCTCGGCGGCGGTTTCGGCAGCAAGCAGGAGGTTCTCGTGGAGCCCCTCGTGGCCATGGTGACCTGGCGGACGGGTCGGCCCGCCACCTACGTCTGCTCCAGGAAGGAGGTCTTTCTCTCCACCCGCACGCGCCATGCCATGCGGGTTCGCCTCAAGACGGGGATGATGCGGGACGGTACCATCACGGCCCTCTCCATGGACGCGCTCATGAACGCCGGCGCCTACGGTCCTCACGCCCTCACGGTGGTCTCCGTGGCGGGAGGCAAGAGCCTTCCCCTGTTCAACAAGATTCCAAACCTGCGTTTTCTGGGCCGGTCGGTGTACACCACGCTTCCCGTGGGCGGCGCCTATCGCGGGTACGGGGCGACCCAGGCCTTCTTCGGACTCAACCAGCACGTGGACATTCTCGCAAGGCGGGTCGGCCAGGATTTCCTCGACTACGTGAAGCGGTGGCACATCCGGGAGGGGGAGACCTCTCCGGTCTTCCGGGCCCTCGGAGAGGGCAAGGAGGGGGTGGACCAGATCATCCGCTCCTGCAAGCTCGACGAGTGCATCGACCGGGGTGCCGAGGCCATCGGATGGCGGGAAAAGCGGGGAAAACGTCTCTCGCCCGCGCCAGGAAGAGTTCGCGGCGTCGGGGCGGCGGTGTCCATGCAGGGATCGGGCATCCCCGGCATCGACATGGCGGCGGCGTCCATGAAGATGAACGAGGACGGCTCGTTCAATCTCCTCGTCGGGGCGGCGGACATCGGCACGGGCGCGGACACCATCCTCGCCCAGATCGCCGCGGAGGTCCTCGGACTTCCCGTGGAGAAGATCCTGGTCCTCTCGGGCGACACGGACGTGACGCCCTTCGACGTGGGGGCCTACGCGTCGTCCACGACCTACGTTTCCGGAAACGCCGTGGCGAAGTGCGCCGGGAGCTGCGCGGCCCAGATTCTGGCCGTGGCGGCGGACATGCTGGGCGCACAGAAGGAGGACCTCTGCCTTGAAAACGGCTCTGTCCGTGATCTGCGGACGGACAAACGCGTCGCCTTCGGGGACGTGGCGGTGAAGACCCTCTACGGCCACGACCAGTTCCAGATCCAGGCTCAGGCCTCCTACGTGGGGAGCGAATCGCCTCCGCCCTTCATGGCCCAGTTCGCGGAGGTGGAGGTGGACCTGGAGACGGGAAAGGTGGCTGTGCTCGACTTCGTCTCCGCGGTGGACTGCGGGCAGCCCATCCATCCCCGTCTTGTGGAGGGCCAGGTGGAGGGAGCGACCCTGAACGGCATTGCCTACGCTCTGTGGGAAGAGTACCGTTTCGATGGGTCGGGGAGGATGCGGAACCCCTCCTTCTGGGACTACAAGATTCCCACCCTCGGGGATGTGCCGCGTCTTCGCACCATCGTCGTCTCCTCCCACGAGGCGACGGGGCCCTTCGGTGCCAAATCCGTCTCGGAGATCGGCATCAACGGTCCCGCTCCGGCCATCGCGAATGCCATCTATGATGCCACGGGAGTGCGCCTTTTCGATCTCCCCTTCACGCCGGAAAAGGTGTTGCAGGCCCTTCGGGCGAACATTCCGGGGCAGTGCGGCGCAGATCCGTGTCCTGCGGCGGAGGGGAAGGAGGCATGAGCACGGAGGCGCTCGCCGTCGGAGACGAGAGAAAAGACGTGTCCACCCGGGGATTCGCCGTCGGAAACGGCGTGGTCGCCGACGGGTGCGGTCTCTTTCTGGACCGCGGGGCCGTGCTCGTCCGGAACGGAAGGATCGTCGAGGTGGGGGATGTCGCCTCCATCCGCTCCCGGCTCCGGGAGGGGGAGGAGTTCTGCGACGTGGGAGGGCGGCTCGTCCTGCCGGGATTCTTCAATCCTCACCATCACCTCTATTCCTTTTTCGCCGTGGGGCTGGCGCCGCTCGGCGCCACGCCGGACTTTGCCGCCATCCTGGAGCGGCTCTGGTGGCCCCTCGACGACGTGCTCGACGTGCCGACACTCCGCCTGTCGGCGCTGCTCGGGTTGTGCGACGCCCTCCGTCACGGCGTGACCACCGTCTTCGACCATTCCGCCTCCATGAGCTGCGTCCGGGGAAGTTTGGACATTCTCGCCGACGCATTCCGATCGCTGGGCATGAAGGGGCTCGTCTGCTACGAGATGTCCGACCGGGCGGACGGCCCGAAGAGCCCCTACGGAAAGGGCGTCGGAGCGCACGGTGTACGGGGGCACGCGGAGGAGAACCTCGACTTCTGGCGGCGGCACCGGGATGACCCTCTGGTCCGGGGCGCCTTCGGCCTGCACGCCAACTTCACCCTCGGCGAGGAGACCCTCGCCTGGGTCCGGCAGGTCAAACCGGAGGAGATGCCCATTCACATCCACTGCGGCGAAGACGAGACGGACCTGCGCTTCTGCCGCGACCTGGGCTACGCCGGTCCGGTGGACCGGCTCCGGCGCTTCGATCTTTTGGACGTGCGGTCGCTTTTGGCCCACCTGGTGCACGTTTCCGACGAGGATTTGGACCACCTGGAGTGCAGCCGCTCCGTGGCGATCTGGAACCCCGAGTCCAACGCGAACAACGGAGTGGGGTGCCTCAACCGCAAGAAACTCTCCCGGTGCGTCCTCGGCACGGACGGCATGAGCTGCGACATGGTTCAGACCCTGCGTTCTGCCTGCCTTCTCGGAGAGGGTTCCCGGGAGGACTTCCGCGAGCTGGGACGGATTTTCTTTACAGAGAGCCGCGACGTGCTGCGGCGCTTCTTTCCCGATGTGGGGGGGCTGGAACCGGGCAGGCGGGCGGATCTGACGGTGCTCGAGTACCTGCCTCTGACGCCCGTGACGGCGGCGAATCTGCCGGGACATCTCATCTACGGAGCCAAAAACGGACGGGCCTTTCTCACCGTCGGGGACGGACGGATCCTCTTCCGAAACGGACGGGTGACGCTTCTGGACGAAGAGGCGCTCCTTCCGGAGGCGATGGCCGCCTCAAGAGCGTTGGGAGAACGTTTTTCCCGTCGCGCCTGAGGCAGGGGATTTTTCCGGACGGGTGAATGCGTCCGATGTGCGGCATTCGCGACATGAGGAACGTGCGGGAAAAGAGTCATTCCCCTGGAGACAAGGCTGTCGTGATGAAGGAGGAACGCCCATGGCGAATCTGGCACAGTGCGTAAACGGTCTCCACTTCCGCAATCCCGTGCTTCCCGCGGCGGGACCCAACGTGCACACGGGGGAACAGATGCTCGCCGCTGCGGAAGGAGGTGCGGGGGGCATCGTGGCGAAGACCGTTTCGGTGCGCGCCGCATCGGATCCGCGTCCCTCCATCAGACGAACCGGTCTCGGCCTGCTCAACTGCGAGACCTGGGCGGAGGTGTCTCCCCGGGAGATGCTTCCCGAGTTGAAAAAGGCGAAGGAAGCGGGGCTGCCCCTCATCGTCTCCGTGGGGTACTCTCCGGAGGAAGTGGCCTTTCTCGGCGAGCTGCTTGAGCGCGAGGTGGCCCCCGACGCGGTGGAGTTCTCCATCCACTACGTGGGAAAGGAACTCGATCCCCTGCTCGACGTGGCAAAGGCACTTCGGCGGAGCACGAAAATTCCCATCTGGATGAAGCTCTCTCCCTCCGTGCCGGACCTGGAGGCCCTCGCCAAGGCGGCCTCTCCCGTGGTGGACGCCTTCGTGGCGATCAACTCCTTGGGCCCCGCCCTCGACATGGACGTGGAGAGCGTTTCGCCCCTCCTCGGTTCCTCCTACGGACAGGGGTGGCTGTCGGGGCCGCCCATTCTTCCGCTCGCCCTGAATTTCGTGTATCGCCTCGCCACCGTGCAGGACAAGCCCGTCATCGGCGTGGGGGGGATCGAACGGGGCGTGGACGCGGTGAAATTCCTCCTCGCCGGGGCCTCGCTGGTGCAGGTGTGTTCTGCGGCGATTCGGCAGGGGCACGGCGTGTACGGAAAAATCGCGACGGAGCTCGACACGTGGCTCGACGCACACGGGTATGCCTCGGTGGAGGAGATCCGAGGGCTCTACGGGCGTCGCCTGAAGGAGCGAAACCGGATCGAGGGCGTCCCGGTCATGGCAGTGGACCGGGAGCACTGCGTGGCCTGTCGGGCCTGCCTTTCCCGATGCGTGTCGGGAGCACTTTACTTCGACGGAAGCAAGGCGGCCGTCCATGCCGCATCCTGCATCGGCTGCGGTTTCTGCCGGGATTTCTGCCCCGCCGGCGCGCTGGCGCTCCGGGACAGGCGCGGGGATGGCTCGGGAGCGGAGGGCTAGAAACTTCCGCCACGGTTCCGGGACTGTACGGAGGAGGAGCGAGACCACCTGGAGGGCTGTCCGGAACCTGGCCCGCGAAGACAAGATCCAGGCTGCCCGAAAGGACAAGGCCTGTTCAAGACCATCGTTGAAGGACACCTGCTCGGGTATCCCCTTTTCGTGGGGTGCTCTCGTAAAGGCGAACGAGACCAAGTGCAGAAGGAGGTCTGCCCGTGGAAAACCGACTGTTTTCGCCGGTGGGCGTGTCCTGTTCCCGCATCGAGGGATGGGAGAAAGTGTCCGGGACGGCCCGTTTTACCGACGACATTGCCGTTCCCGGAGCATGGTTCGGCGAGGTGGTGCGCGCTCCCGTCTGCCGGGGGCGTCTCCGGGAAATCCGCTTCGATCCCGCCTTCGACTGGAGCCGTGTCGCCGTCGTGACGGCCCGGACGCTGCCCGGACCGAACGTGGTGCACATGATCCGGGACGATCATCCCATCGTCGTGGCGGAGGAGATCCGGTTTCTCGGGGAGCCCGTGGTGCTTTTGGCTGCTCCGGACAGGGCGACCCTCGCGGCGGCGATGGCGGCGGTGCGTCTGGACGTGGAGGAGCTTCCTGCCCTGTTCTCCCTCGACGAAGCCCAGGAGCGCCTTGCGCTCTCCCGGGAACACGTGCTCGCCTCCTACGCATTTTCCGGTGGGGACACCGCGTCGGCCCTTGCGGGATCGGATCTCGTCGTGGAAGGAGTCTATCGGACGGGGCACCAGGAGCACATGTATCTGGAGCCCCAGGGAATGATCGCCTTCCCCGGAGAAAACGGGGGTGTGGAGGTGACGGGGTCCCTGCAGTGCCCCTACTACGTGCACGGGGCGCTGACGAAGGCTCTTGCCCTTCCCCCCGAAAGGGTGGTGGTCCGTCAGGCCGTCACGGGAGGCGCCTTCGGAGGCAAGGAGGACTACCCCTCGGTGCTCGCCGTGCAGGCGGCGCTTCTGGCACTTGCCTCGGGAAAGCCCGTGCGGATGATTTTCGACCGGCGGACGGACATCCGCGTCACCACCAAGCGTCATCCCTCGCTCATCTTTCACCGAACGGGAGTGCGGAAGGACGGAACGCTCCTCGGTGCGGAGATCGACATCTACCTGGACGGCGGAGCCTATGTCACGCTGAGCCCGGTGGTCCTCTCCAGGTGCATGCTTCATGCCTGCGGCGCCTACCGCGTTCCCGCCGCGACGGTTCGGGGATGGGCACTTGAGACCAATACTCCCCCCAACGGAGCCTTTCGCGGATTCGGTGCTCCCCAGAGCCTTTTCGCCATGGAACGCCAGATGGACCGTATCGCCGCGGAACTGGGCATGTCGCCTCTCGAAATCCGCCGGAAGAACGCCCTCCGCACAAAGGACACGCTTCCCTTCGGTCAGGTTCTCGAGGAGGAAGCGGGGGCATCCCTGGTTCTCGAAAAGGCAGTGACACTCTCCGGTTACGAGGCACTGAAGGCTGCTCCGAAATCCTGCAGGGACGAACGGGGAAGGCGCGTGTGGCGCGGGGTGGGGCTCTCTCTCTTCCTCCACGGTGGCGGGTTCACCGGAAGCGGAGAGGAACGCATCGCCGGCCGGGTGCGGCTCACCGCGGACGAAGGGGCGAACGTGGAGATCTTCGTCTCCAGCACGGAGATGGGACAGGGAGCGTCCACCGTGCTCTGCCAGATCGTCGCCCAGGCGCTTGCGCTCCCCCTGGGCAAGGTGCGCCACGTCCCTCCCGAGACGGGGCTGGTTCCGGACAGTGGTCCCACCGTGGCCTCCCGGACGGTGTTCGTGGTGGGGCGTGTGCTTGTGGACGCCTGCCGGACCATGCTCCGGTGTCTCGAAGCGGCGGCGAAGAAGTGGTTCGACACAGCGGGCCGGAAGGTTTACTCCAAGGACGGCTATTTCTTCGCCGGGGAGGAGCGGCTCGGGGACATGGCGACCCTGCTCTCCCGCTACGTGCGCGAGAGCGGCGGACCTCTCACGGCGGAGGCGACCTACACCCCTCCGGAGGGTTTTTTCTGGGATGAAGCGGCGTTTTCAGGAGATGCCTACAAGGCCTATTCCTGGGGGGCCGATGTCGCTTGCGTGGATGTGGACGCGACGACGCTGGAGATCCGCCCGCGGAAGGTCACCACGGTGCTTGAGATCGGCAGGGCGGTGAACCCCGTTCTCGCCGCGGGACAGGCCGAGGGGGGAACGCTCCAGGCTCTGGGCTACGCCTATCTGGAGGACATGGGCTACGGCAGGGGTCGGTTCCGGAACGACCGCATGGCCACCTGCCTCATTCCCACCGCGGTGGATGCGCCGGAGTTCTCGGTGCGGTTCGAGGAACTGCCCACCCGGCACGGCCCCTTCGGCGCGAAGGGATTGGGGGAACTCCCCATGGACGGAGGCGCTCCGGCGCTTCTGGCTGCTCTGGAGGATGCCCTTGGCGTCTTCTGCGACGAAATACCTCTTTCACCGGCGAAACTCTTGGAGAGGCTCACGGTGAGGGAAAAACGGAACTGCGCGAAGGGATCGGAGGGAGACGGAGCATGAGGATTTCCCTGCTGGTGAATGGAACCGAACAGGTGCTCCGGGTGCCGCCGCTGCGCTCTCTTCTGAAGATCCTGCGGGAGGACCTGGGACTTACGGGTACGAAGGAAGGATGCGGCGAGGGAGAGTGCGGCGCCTGCGCGGTCTTTCTCGACGGAATGCTCGTCAATTCCTGTCTCGTCCCCGCCTTTCAGCTCCACGGGCGGAAGGTCGTTACCATCGAGGGACTCGGGTCGAAGGAAAGCCCCGATCCGCTCCAGAACTCCTTTCTCGAGGAAGGGGCGGTGCAGTGCGGTTTCTGCACCCCCGGCCTCATTCTGGCGTCCCGGGCGCTGCTGAACGAGAACCCCCGTCCGAACCGGGAGGAGATCCGGGCGGGTCTCTCGGGGAGCCTCTGCCGCTGCACCGGTTACGAACGGGTCGTGGAGGCGGTGGAGAAGTGTGCCGCCGCGTCGCCGGAGGAGGCGACGACACCGGACGGGCCAGGAGCACGAGAGGAATGTGACTTCCGCCCCGACGGACCGCCGCTTCCCTGCGACGGGGACTCTCCACGGGTCCTGTTTCCCCGAAGCATCGAAGAGGCCCTCCGGATGCTCGCCGACGCGGACACGCCTCCCACGCTCTTCGCCGGAGGAACGGATCTGATGGTCCCGGGGAGCGGAGAAACGATTCCGGAATGTGTTCTGAACATCCTGGACATCCCGGATCTCCGGGGCATCTTCGAGCGGGAGGATCTCCTGGAAGTCCGGGCGGGGACGTCCATGGACGCGGTGGCGAAAAACGCGGTGGTTCGGGAGTGTTTCCCCGCCCTCGCGGAGGCGGCGCTCTCCTTCGGTGCGCCGGCCATCCGCAACAGGGCCACCATCGGCGGTAACCTCGCCGGAGCGTCCACTGCGGCGGATTCACCGCCCGCCCTGCTCGTCCTTGGCGCGTTGGTGGTACTTGAAAGTGTCAGGGGCGCGAGGACCGTTCCTCTCGAAGAGTTCGTCGCTTCCTATCGGAAGACCGTTCTTGCCGGGGACGAACTGCTTACGAAGATTCTCGTCCCCTTCCGGACGGGACGGGAGGAGGCGGAACGCTACCGGAATTTTCAGTTCTTCCGCAAGGTGGGATCCCGGAGCGCTCTCACCATCTCCAGAGTGACGGTGGCGGCTTCCCTCGACACCGACGCGGAAGGACGCATCGTCCACGCCCGGATCGCCGTGGGAAGCGCCGCGCCGACGGTGTGCCTCCTCGAACGGACCGGACGGTTTCTCCTTGGACGCACTGCCGATGTGGCGACGCGCAGAGAGGCGTGCCGCCGTGCCGCCGGGGAAGTGGCACCCCGAAGCACCCCCGAGTACAAACGGTGGGTGGTGGAGCAGCTCCTCGGGGATTTTCTGGAGCACCTTCCGGGAGGGCCGCGATGCGACGAAGGCGGCGCGGAGGATAGATGACGATCTGAGGTGCGGTGGTATCGCTCTCTGCGATGATTACGGATAAAAGGGCGGTCCCGGAATTCGGGGCCGCCCTTTTGCGTGGCTCTCGTGCGCGTGCTGTTCCGGTTTCTGCCGCCGTCGTCCCTCTCCGGAGCCACGCGGGCCGCCCGGGTCCGGGAGCGTCTTTGTCCGTTACATCATGTTCGGCAGATAGAGGACGAGGTTCGGGAAGATCGTGATCAGGGCGGCGAAGAGGATCATGATGGCGATGAAGGGGAACACCGCCCGGGAGATGAATCCTATCTTGTGCCTGCAGATGCCCGTCACGAGAAAGAGGTTGAACCCGATGGGGGGCGTGATGTTGGCGATCTGCACGAGGAGTACCACGAAGATGCCGAACCAGATGGGGTCCAGGCCGAGGGCGCTCACGAGGGGCAGGAAGATGGGCACGGTCATGACGATCATGGAGTACCCGTCGATGAGACAGCCCAGGATGAGATAGACCACGGTGATCAGGGCCATGATGGCGTACTTGCTCGCCCCGAGGGCGATGATGGACTCGCTGATGTACTTGGGAAGGCCGAGGAAACCCAGTGCCACGGAGAAGAAGGAGGCACCGATGAGAATGAGCATGATCATGCAGTTCGTGCGTACCGTGCCCACCACGCAGGTCCAGAAGATCTTCGGTGTGAGGCATCCTGTCGCGACGGCGAGGACGGTGGCGCCAAAGACGCCGATGGCCGCTGCCTCGGTGGGAGTGGACCAGCCCGTATAGATGCTCCCCAGCACGAAGGCGATCAGGGACGCCACGGGAAGAATCTTCGGCAGGCTCCGGATGCGCTCTCCCCAGGAATAGCGGGGAATGTCCCCCCCGTCCTTCTTTTTGACCCCGGACATGACGGCGATGTAGAGGCAGAAGAGGAACATGAGAAAAAGCCCCGGCAGCAGCCCCGCGATGAAGAGCTTGCCGATGCTCGCCTGGGCGACGACCCCGTAGATCAGCATGGGCATGCTCGGCGGAATGAGAATGCCCAGCGTGCCCGAGGCGGTGAGGCTGCCGATGGAGAGAGCGTCGTCGTAGCCCCGCTTCTCGAACTCGGGGATGGTGATCTTGCCCACCGTGGCGGTGGTGGCGTTGACGGAGCCCGTGATGGCCGCGAAGAGCGCGCAGGCGATGACGTTCACGTGGAGCAGTCCTCCCGGGAAGCGCGCCACCCAGGGGGTCAGGCCGTCGAAGAGGTCCTCCGAGAGCCTGGTCCGCACGAGAAGTTCTCCCATCATGATGAAGAGGGGCAGAGCCATGAGGGTGCTGCTGCTCGTGTTGTTCCAGATGACGCTGCCGAGAATGCGCTCCACGGGAAGGTTTGTGAAGAGCGCGAGGGAGATGCCTCCCACGAAGAAGAGGGAGACCCCGATCCAGAGGCCGCTTGCCAGAAAGAGCGCCAGGAGAGCCAGAATGACGCAAAGCGCCGTGGAGAGCATCAGCCGTTCACCTGGCCTTCCGGTCGGGTCTTGAGAAAGTTCACCACATACTGAAGAAAGAGGACGAAGCTGCCCAGGGGAAGAAATGCCTGGGGAATGGCGAGGAGCGTTTCCGAGACCTGGTAGGAGCGCTCATTGCCCATGTAGGAACTGAAGAAGAGCTTCCACGTTACCATGGTGAGATAGAGCGCGAAGAGCGCCGCCAGGATGTAGCAGAGTTGCCTGATGAGAAGGATAGTTTTGGGAAATCTGTCCTGAAGGTAGTCGATGAGTTCCATACGGATGTGGCCATTGTGTTTTTCCGCGAAGGAAAGGCCGAGAAAGCTGCTGATGGCCATGAGGTAGCCCGAGTATTCGTCGACGATGTAGAACGTGGCGTGGAAAAAACTGCGGTTGGCGATTTCCGCGATGATGAGTCCGCAGGCGATCACGAGACAGACGCCGCTCGCGCCCCCGAGAAAGGTGCTCAGTCCTTCAATGCCGGTCGAAATCCTCTTCATGTGCATCTCTCCTTACACGAAGAGCCCCTCCCGGTTCTGCCGAGAGGGGCTCCGGGGACATTACTTTCCTTTGGAATTCATGAATTCATCGTAGAGAGGTTTCGCTTCGGGGTTCTTCTCGATGAAATCAGCGGCGACCTTGGCGGCGAGCTTCTCCAGTTCGGCCCGGAATTCCGGCGTGATCTCGGGGAATTCGAAGTCGGGCTTCTTCTCCTTGATGGCGCCCATGTCCTTCTCGACCACGTCCTTCACCTTTCCGACGAGCCACGTTTCCGTTTCCGCAGCGGCCTGTTCGAGGGCCTTCTGTTCCTCCGGAGTGAGCTTGTTCCACGCGTCCTTGTTGATGGTCATGATGCTGGAGGAGGTGGTGACCTGGATGGGAATGCAGTACTTGGTCACCTCGTAGATGTTGCTCTCCTTCGCGGAGACGGCGGAGCTGATGGTTCCCTGGACGAGACCGGTGGAGAAGGCCGTGTAGAGTTCCGCGAGGGGAAGGGCGAGGGGGGTGCCGCCGAAGGCCTCGACGAAGAGGGCGCCGCTGCGGTCGTAGGTGCGGACCTTCATGCCCTTGAGATCCTCGAGTCCCTTGACGGATTTGGTGGTCCAGAGATCCGCGAAGGGCCAGGAAGAAACCACGAGAAGCTTCTGGTTCCATTCGTCGCAGATCTTCTCATAGTAGGGGCGGGCGATTCGGTTGAACTTCTCCGCCTCGTCCCAGCCGTTGATGAGCATCGGAAGGGAGCGGACGCCGAAGATCTGGCTGCTGCCGGTCAATCCCGTGGAGACGATCTCGGAGATGTCGAGCTGTCCTTCCTTGACGACCCGGAGGAGATCCGGGCCCTTGTAGCCCAAGGCGCCGCCGGAGATCACGTTGAACTCCACCGAGCCTCCGGTGAGTTCCTTCACTTTTTCTCCCATCATCTTGAGCGCTTCCACCTGATAGTGCGCGTCGGAGTAGACACTGTGCGCCGAGAGGGTCGTCTTCGCAAGAGCGGCTGGGGCGAGAACGAGGAGAAACATCAGGGTTACCGCAAGAACACGTCGGAATTTCGATACACCGGTCATGATTCGTCCTCCTTTTCCGGTACGTTGCTCCGGGCGATGCGGCCGCAAGAGGCCTTTCCGTATGAAACCGCGGTGGAGACGAAGAGCCTGTTCGCAGACGACGGTTTTCACCTCCCAATATGAGCTGCTCATCATGGATGATGAATTGCCGAGAGTATAGGACTCTGTACACCGTTCTGTCAATAATCTTTGTGTGTGTTTTGGACCGTACAGACAACCGAGGTTTATCGAAATATTTCCAGGGATCCGCGCCTTTTGATGCGGCCATTGCCAGTATCGTGTCCACCGACGGAACGATTGTTCTACGCTCCTGCAGGCCGGATGTGACACTGCCTCGCATTTTCCTCGGCGGATTCGACTCTGCCGCGGAATCGTCCGGTACGGGTGATTGACAAAGTCACGAAGGGCAAGGTATATGGAATAAAGACTATGCCTCTATGTTCTTGGCAAACATTTCCGCTTCCGGAGGGGAACGCACTTCGTAGAAAAGACACCCCGGAGGATGCGTTGTTCTTCGGGATTCGAATGGAGGAAAAGGGGAATGTCCAAATGCGCCGAAACGGATCCGTCGTCGTTCTTGCCCACTGTCTTTTGAATGCGGATGCCAAGGTGAAGGGCCTCGCCGAGTATCCTGGAGCGCTCCTCTCTTGCGTCCTTCCCCTCCTTGAGGAAGGAGTCGGTGTGATACAGCTTCCGTGTCCGGAAGCGACCTTCCTGGGCGGGGCACGTTGGGGCATGACCCGCGAACAGTATGACACGACCGCTTTTCGGCGCCACTGCCGATGTCTTCTTGCCGGTACGATGGACCAGTTGGAGAGCCATCTGCGTTCCGGTCACAGCGTTGAAGGAGTTGTCGGCGTGGACGGCAGCCCATCCTGCGGCGTCTTCTTCTCCTGCTCGGGATACGAGGGAGGGGAGATCTCCTCCGGAGGATTTGTCGAGCGCTCCCGAAACGCTCTGCGGCGTTGCCGGGGAGAGGGGATCTTCATTGCGGAATTGCGTGCCCTGCTGTCGGAGAAAGGGATCTTCCTTCCTTTTTCCGCAGTGGACGAGGAGTCCCCGGAGGGAACGACGTGGCGGGAGGTGAGACGAAAATTCCGTCACGATGCCGACGGAATTTCCGGCGAGGCGTAGGAGGGAAAATCGGCGTCCCGTTCTTCCGGGGCGAGAGACGCCGCGACGCAGCGATACGTTTGCCGAGGAGGAATTCTCTGCCATGAGCAAGAGTACGTTTCAAATGATCTTCGCATCCCTGTGTGTCGTCATGAACCTCGTTTTCGGAACGCTGGTGCAGTCGCTCCAGATTCCGCTGCTGTTCTTGGATACGATCGGAACCATCTTCGGCGCTGTGCTGTTTGGACCGTTCTACGGTGTTCTCATCGGGCTGGTGACGAACGTCGTCCAGGGCATCCTCACCAATCCCCGCGACATTCCCTTCGCGCTGGTGAACATGGCCATCGGACTCTTCGTGGGGGTGGTCGCCCGAAAGGTCCGTTTCACCCTTCCCGTCTCCGTCGGCGTAGGGCTGTGCCTTGCCGTCCTTGCGCCGCTCATCGGAACGCCCATTGCCGTCTGGATCTACGGCGGTCTCACCGGCGGCGGGACGGATTTTCTCTTCCTCTGGCTGTACCAGAGCGGGCACAAGATCTTTACCGCCGCCTTTCTTCCCCGCATCACGGGTAATCTTGTGGACAAGGTGGCAAGCGCCGTTCTTGTTGCGCTGCTGATAGCGAAAATGCCACCGCGATTCCTGGCCATGGGAAACAATCCGCATCTTTTCGGGGAAGCCGATAAAAAGACATCCTGAGAGAAGAGCGCTTTCCCCGGGAGAGGAGAAAACGTCCCGGAGCGACGGGGTGTCTCTTCGTCGCCACATATGGATGACACTGAAATACGGCAGGAGAAAAGGAAGCGTGTTCCCTCCCCCTTTTCGCCTGCCGCATTTCGCCTCTTTCGTTCGTTCTGACCCGGACAATGACGCGCCGGAATCGGCTCCGGAAAAGGTGTTGGCGGAGGGTACGGGCGGGTGGCTTTTCCTCGGCGCGCCCTTCCGTACCGGGGCGTCAGGCGCCGGAGGCGTCGGAAAAGGCCCTTGCCACCACCGCCCGGGCTTCCTCAAGAAGGCGTTGCAGGTGTTCTTCGCCGAGGAAACTCTCCGCGTAGATCTTGTAGAGGTCCTCCGTTCCGGAGGGGCGGGCGGCGAACCAGCCGTTTTCGGTGGTCACCTTGATGCCGCCGATGGGCGCGCCGTTTCCCGGCGCCTTCGACAGGATGGCGGTGATGGGCTCGCCAGCGAGGTGTGCCACGTTGATTGCCGAGGGATCGAGCGCGGCGAGACACTTCTTCTGCGCCGCCGTGGCAGGGACGTCCTGCCGTTCGTAACGGGACGTGCCGAAGCGCTCCGCCAGTTCGCCGTAGAGTTCGGAGGGGGTTTTTCCGCTCCGGGCGGTGATCTCCGCCGCGAGAAGGTCCATGATGAACCCGTCTTTGTCGGTGGTCCAGACCGTGCCGTCCCTCCGCAGGAAGGACGCCCCCGCGCTCTCCTCGCCGCCGAAGGCGCAGGTGCCCTCCAGCAGGCCGTCCACGAACCATTTGAACCCCACGGGAACCTCGAGAACCGTCCTTCCGAGAGCCGCCGCGACGCGGTCGAGCATGGAGCTGGTCACGAGGGTCTTGCCGATTCGGCACGCGGGGTTCCATTCCTCCCGGTTCCGAAAGAGATACCACACTGCGGAGGCGAGATAGTGGTTGGGGTTCAGCAGTCCTCCGTCGGGAGTGACGATGCCGTGGCGGTCGTAGTCCGGATCGTTGCCGAAGGCGATGTCGAAGTTGTCCTTCATTTCCACGAGCCGCGCCATGGCCCAGGGGGAAGAGCAGTCCATGCGGATTTTTCCGTCCCTGTCGAGGGTCATGAAGGAAAAGGTCGGGTCCAGAAAGGGGTTCACCACGTCGAGGTGCAGGCCGTAGAGATCCGCGATGGGCTCCCAGAAGGCGAGCCCCGAGCCGCCCATGGGGTCCACGCCCAGATGCAGCCCCGAGTGGGCGATTGCGTCGAGATCCACCACGTTCCGCAGGTCCCCCGCGTAGCGGGTGATGTAGTCGTGCACGTGCGTGGTGTCGGCCTTGAGTGCCCGTTCGATGGGAATGCCCAGGGTCTTTTCCGAGCCGAGGAGTTCGTTCGCCCTGTCCTGGATGCGTTTCGTGGTCTCCGTGTCCGCGGGGCCGCCCGAGGGGGGGTTGTACTTGATTCCTCCGTCCTCGGGAGGGTTGTGCGACGGGGTGATGACCACACCGTCGGCGAACCCGTCCTGCCGTCCCCTGTTGAAGGTGAGGATGGCGTGGGAGATCACCGGCGTGGGCGTAGCACCGAAGCCGGCCTGGATCATGATGTCCGTCCCTTCAGCGGCAAAGACCTCCACGGCGGTGACGAACGCCGCCTCGGACAGGGCGTGGGTGTCCATGCCGAGGAAGAGTGGTCCGGTGACACCGCGCCCTCTCCGAAGCTCGCAGATGGCGCGGCAGATGGCTGCCACGTGTCCCTCGTTGAAGCTGTTGCTGAACGACGATCCCCGGTGCCCCGAAGTGCCGAAGACGACCCTGTGCGCGGGATTGTCCGGATCCGGGCGTCTCGTGTAGTAGGCGGCGACGAGGCGCGGTATGTTGACGAGCGAATCCCGGGAAACCGGCGTGCCTGCCCTTTCTGTCATGGGTGCTCCTCCTTCCGTCGTGGTGTGATTGCCTCCAGGGGGTGCGGAATGTTCCGCCTGATTTCGCCTCTCAGCGAGACTGTACGAAAGCGCCGCCTTTTCGTCAACCCGGTCGAGGGGTGTGGTGCGTGAGGGAAAAGACAGCCCGGAGCGTGATGTCGCTCCGGAGTGGTCGTCTGCCGCGTTCCCCATGTACCGCACAAGGGGCTTGCGCACGTTTCTCCCGGGAGGTCGTTCGTTCCGAAACGCCCGGTGTCGCGCCGAATCGAAGCGACGCGTCACTCGTCGCCGTCCGTGCCACCGAAGTTTCTGCAACGACATGTTTCATCTTTCGCGCCTCTTTTGCACGACTGACGCGCGCAACCATGAATGGAGATCGCCCGTGGGTGTTCCGGGCGATATGTTTCATCTCTTGCCCCGTGAACGTGAAAAGTGACGCTCGCGTTGTCCGGTTCCATGGAATGCCTCGTCCGTCTTGACGCACGGTTCTTGCGGGGACTACAATCGTTACGGAAAGAACGGAGTATGATCAATGAATAATCAACACTAGGTACGTCCTCGGAACGTGCTGGGCAGCGGCAGGGTGCAATTCTTCAAAGGCGATTCCGCCGCTTTGGAAACGTCGCGGGTGCGGAAAAGAAGTATCCAGCCGGATCTTCGGTTCCGTGGACGGATTGTGCCCGGGGGCCGTAGGTTTGTGGCGCGGCGGTTTTGTCCGATCAGGAATCCCTGTCCGTTCCGACGGAAGGAGTGCGACGCGGTGACATTTCTCTCGGAAACCTTCCGATATCTGCGCGGGGCGGCGAACGCCCTGGCGATTCTCCTCATCCTGCTGCTCGCCCTTGTGGTGAGCGTCTTCGGTCTGGTGAACACCTTGGTTTTGTACGTGTTCATCCTTCTTGCCGTGCCGAGCCTCTCTCTGGAGGCCAAGTGCGCCGACTGGGCGAAAATCGCCCCGTGGCCGCTGAACGTCCTTTCCCAGGTTCTCTCCAGGGCGCTCCTCTGGTTCATGGGCATCCTCTTCGGCCTGGTCATGCTGCTCAACCTCATCTTTTGAGGAGGCGCCGGGACATGCCGGACTTCATGGGGAAGTTTCCCGGGAAGGTTCTCTTCCGGGAGGAACGATTCCGCAGGTTCCGCGACGACGGCGCGGAACCTTTTCTCCTTGTGCCGCAGGGGCTCGGCGTGGAGGGAGTCTTTCTCCGGCGGCACAACCGTTTCGAAGTGGAGTGCCTTGTGGAAGGACTCCCTTTGCGGGTCCACTTGCCGAATCCGGGAAAACTCCGGGAGCTTCTCCTGCCCGGGGCACCGCTTCTCCTGGCTCCGCGCCAGGGGGGGAAGCTGGCCTGTCGCGTTCTGGCCGTGGCCAGGGGAGAGAGCTGGGTCATGGTGGATACCATCCGCACCAACGCCTTGGCGGCGTATCTCCTGCGGAACAACCTCGTTCCCGGCCTGGAAGGGGCGGAGGTGCTCCAGGCGGAGTATCCCCTCGGAAACAGCCGCTTCGATTTTCTTCTGCGCAAGGACGGGGTGCCCTTTCTTCTGGAGGTCAAGTCCTGCACCCTGTTTCATCGGAAACTCGCCATGTTTCCGGACGCGGAGACCGCCCGGGGGCGGAAACATGTGGAGGAACTCACGGAACTCGCCCGGGAGGGATACCGCTGCGGCGTTCTTTTCGTCGTTCAGTCCGGGGACGTGCGCTTTTTCCTGCCGGACTACCACACGGACTACGCCTTTTCCAAGGCGCTTCTGGAGGCGCGGCACGCCCTCGACATCACGGCGGTTGGAGTGGACTGGCGGGAGCGCGGGGGCATCCCCGCCCTCGACCGGGACGGTCCCGTGCGGCAGCTCGCCATTCCCTGGGATGTCGCCGAGGCGGAGTGCCGGGACGGCGGGGCCTATCTCCTGGTGCTGCACCTTCCCGAGGCGCGGGAGATCGAGGTGGGCAGACTCGGTGCTCTGCCCTTCCGGGAAGGATATTACGTGTACGTCGGCTCCGCGGTGCGGCACCTCGCGGCGCGGATGGCGCGGCACCGTCGGTGCCGAAAGACGCTGCATTGGCACATCGATTGGCTTCGGGAACATGCGGCGTTCGTCGCGGCGCTTCCCGTCCGTACCGGGGAGGACCTGGAGTGCGCTCTGGCGGAGGTGCTGGCCCCGCTCGCGGCGTGGCGCGTTCCCGGTTTCGGGTCGTCGGACTGCGCCTGCCCGAGCCATCTCTTCGGGTGGACGGAAAATCCCCTGCTGCAACGGGACTTTGTGGAGACGCTTCTGGACTTCCGCATGGGGCGCGTTTCCGCGCGGATCGAGGCGTCCACCGGTGCCGCGGGCGCGGCGCGCTTTTTCTAGAAGGATCGAACGGCGCGACGTTTCCCCGCGGGGGCAGTGTCTTCGGCGGTACCGGGTGTTCGGGAATGCATGGGATGCGTTGGGGAAAAGTTTGCGACAAGCCGGAAAAAATGTGGGATAAAGGACTCCGGGAAGGGGGGTCCGGAATGCACCGCGACGGAACCGGGTGGCAAAAGGCCGCGGACCTCATGGTCCGAAGGCAGATAGAGGCAAGGGGTATCGCGGATCCGCGGGTGTGCGCCGCCATGCGTTCCGTGCCGCGGCATTTTTTCGTGCCCGAGGCTGTTGTCGGAGCCGCCTATGAGGACCGGCCGCTTTCCATCGGGTACGGGCAGACCATCTCCCAGCCCTACATGGTGGCCCGGGTCACGGAACTTCTTTGCCTTCCCGAGGGAGGCAATGTGCTCGAAGTCGGTGCCGGATCGGGCTACCAAACGGCGGTGCTCGCCGCCATGGGCATGCGGGTGATCGGTCTCGAGCGCATCGAAGCCCTGGCCCTTGCGGCGCGAAAGCGACTCGACTCCCTGGGGTTCGCCGGAGAGATCCGCGCAGCGGACGGACGCTTCGGATGGGCACCCGGTGCGCCCTACGAGGGCATCGTCGTCTCCGCCGCGGCGGAGGAGGTGGAACCTGCCTGGATGGAACAGCTTTCCGGGACAGGAGTTCTCGTCGCCCCCCTCGCTGGGCCGTTCTTCGGCGAGCGCCTCCTGGTGCGGCGAAAAAGCGGAAATCTCTACGAGGACGAGTGGTACGATTTCTGCCGCTATGTTCCCCTGCTGGAGGGAGTGGAGCCGGAGGAGCCGGGAATGTCGGCCTCGAAAGCGCCGGAAGAACCGGAATGAAAGCCCCCATGGAAGGGCGGCGGTATCCGTGGCACTGATCACCGTCAACGCCCTCGCGGAGGGCATGGTCCTCGCGAACGATCTCCACGCGCCGAACGGGCGGATGATTCTCGCCAGGGGCGCCGTGGTGAGGAATACCCATGTCCGCATGCTCAAGGTCTGGGGCGTGTCGGAGGTGGACGTGGAGAAGGGCGGGGAGGAGATCACCCTTCCGGAGGAGTTCTCCCTGAACGAGGAAGCGCTGCGCCGCCGGAGCGACGAGATCGTGGACAGCTACTTCCCCCCCTCGGCCTACGGGGACGACTGCATGCGGGAGCTGCGGCGGCTCTGCGCGCTTCGAACGGCCCGCAAGCTGAAGGAAGGCATCTCCCTCCCGGAGCTTCCGGAGCGGGGTGACCGTCCTCCCCAGATGCCCCTGCGGGATGGACTTCCCCTGGAGCCCATCTCTCCCTACACGCTGGTCCGGAACGAGGTCCGGCTCGTCTCCTATCCCGATATCTACTTCAAGATCAAGGAAGTGCTGGAGTCGCCGGTCAGCTCCGCCGCGCACATCGGCGAGGTGGTGAGCAAGGACCCCAGCCTTTCCGCCCGGCTTCTCCGCCTGGTGAACAGCTCCTTCTACGGTTTTCCCACACCCATCGAGTCCATTCCGCGGGCCATCGCCATCATCGGCGTGAACGAACTCACCACCCTCGCCCTGGCGGTGTCCACCATCAACTTCTTCCGCCACGTTCCCGAGAGGTACGTGGACATGCGCTCCTTCTGGGAGCACTCCCTCGCCTGCGGCGTCTTCTCGCGCATCCTCGCCTACGCCAAACGCAAGCCCTCGGAGGAGCGCTACTTTCTTGCGGGGCTTCTTCACGACATCGGCAGGCTGGTGCTTTACCGCAAGATGCCAGAGCTCATGACTTTTGCGCTCCGGCTCGCCGTCTACGCCCGCATCCCTCTCTTCCGCATCGAGAAACGTCTCTTCGGCTTCGACCACGCCCACCTGGGTCAGCTCTTGCTTCGGGAGTGGCGTATTCCCGAGACCATCGGGTATCTGGTGGGCGGCCATCACGATCCCTTCGCCTGCGAGCATCCCGAGGACGCGGCGGTGATCCACGCGGCGGATGTGTTCGCCCTGGCCCTCCGCATGGGAACGAGCGGCTCCTGGTTCGTTCCCATGCTGGAGAAGGAGGCCTGGAAGACCCTGGAACTCTCCCCGGCGTCCCTCGAATCCCTTCTCGTCCAGGGCGAACGGCAGATGCAGGAAACGATGAACATCTTCTTCCCCCAGCGCGAGGCGGGGGCGTAAGGAGCGGATCATGACGGACGACACGGTTCGGGATTTGCCGGAAGAGACGATCCGGGAGCTTCGGGAGCAACTCCGCCGCGTTTCGGAACAGGCGACGTCCCTGGAGGAGCAGGTGCGCTCCCTCCAGCAGGAGCGCCGCACCACCCTGCGTATTCTCGACGCGGCGCTCAGCTCCGGCGGCCCGCTGCTGCCGGTGGACAAGGCCCTGGACCCGGCGGCGGTGCTGCACGAGGCGTCCCAGAAAGTGCGCTCCTTCGTTCGCCTCGACGCGGTCTCCTTTCACCTCGTCAGCAGCGACGGTCTCGACATGACCTGCACCTACTGCGATCCCGGCGACACCTTGCCGTTTCTCGAAAGGGAACTGCAGCTCCTCATCGACGACGGTACCGTGGCGTGGTCCATCGACCGCAACAAGCCCGTCATCGTCACCTCCTCCGAAGGGGAGCAGCCGCTTCTGCTCCACACCATGATGACCCCCAACCATCGGACCGTGGGGCTTCTCTTCGGCGTTCTCGGCGAGGACCCCGCGGGCATTCCCGACATCGCCCGGGCCTTTCTGACGGTGGTGTGCAACGCCACGGCGAGTCAGCTCCAGGACGCGGAACTCTACGGCCTTGCGGAGAGTCTGAACCGTACCAAGGATCTCTTTCTCGCGAACATGAGCCACGAGATCCGCACGCCGCTGAACGGTATCCTCGGCATGGCGGAGCTGCTGGACGACACGCTCCTCGATGCGGAGCAGCGCTCCATGGTCGAGACCGTCCGCGGTGAGGCCATCTCTCTGTTGGGACTTCTCAACGACCTGCTGGATATCTCCAAGATCGAGGCGGGACGGATGGAGCTGGAGGAGGCCGCCTTCGATTTTCGGGGCTTTCTCCGTGAGCTGGTGCGGAGTACCTCCTCCCTGGCGAAGGCCAAGGGGCTCGCGTTTCGCGTCCTCGCCGACCCCTTCCTTCCCGAGCGTCTTCTGGGAGACCGCCTGCGCCTTGCTCAGGTGCTGCGGAATCTTCTCGGCAACGCCCTCAAGTTCACCGAGCGTGGGGAAATTGCCCTGGAGGTGTCGCTCGAAAGCCCCGCCGCCGTGCCGGGAGGAAACGGCCATAGCCCCCGTCTCGATTTCGCGGTGCGGGACACGGGCATCGGCATCTCCGAGGAAAACCGGAAACATCTTTTCGAGGCCTTCGTTCAGGCCGATGCCTCCACGGCGCGCAGGTACGGCGGTACGGGGCTCGGGCTCGCCATCTCCCGGAAGCTCGTGGAGCTCATGGGAGGCGAGATTCGTGTGGAGAGCCGCGTCGGACAGGGGTCGGTGTTCAGCGTTTCCCTGCCTCTCCGGGTTCCCGGCCCGTCCTCCGCGCTCCCGCCGGAGCGGAAAGGCGAAACGGCGGCGGAAAGAGAAGAGGCGGAGGCCTGGGCGGCGAGCGTTCTCCCCCTTTTTCACGGGGAAGGGCGGCTCCTTCTCGTGGTGGACGACAACGCCACCAATCGAGTGGTGCTCCAGGGGCTGCTCCGGAAACTGGGGTGTGGGAGCGTCGCTGCGGAGGACGGGCCGGGGGCGCTCCGGGCGCTGTCGGAGAAAGCGTTCGACGCGGTGCTCCTGGACATGCGCATGCCCGGCATGGACGGAACAGAGGTGGTGCGCCGCCTGCGCGATCCCGCCTCACCGGTTCACCTGCGGCGCCTTCCCGTCATCGCTGTCACGGCCCAGGCCATGAAAGGGGACCGGGAGCGCCATCTGGCGCTGGGAATCGACGACTACCTCGTCAAGCCCGTCTCCTCCAGGGACCTGGGGGAGTCGCTCCGCCGGGTGTTCGCCCCGGAGCGCCTCTTTGGAGGTGACGGGACCTCGCCCCGGAGGGACACGACGAGCGGAGAAGGGCTTTCGGTGCAATCGGGCGACGCCAGGGTGGGTGCGCTGCAGGGCACAGATGCCGTGGAAAATGCCCCGGACCCGGAGAGTTTCGACCCGGAGATCCTGCTCGCCAGGGTGGAGGGGGACGGCGTTCTTGCGGAGCAGGTGATCCGGGTGTTTCTCGGGGATGCGGCCCGCTTCCGGATTGCCCTCGGCGAAGCTGCGGCATCGGGAGAGCCGGCGGCACTGCACGCCCTCGTCCATGCCATCCGCGGCTCGGCGGCGAATGTCGCCGCCGGGAGGGCGGAGCGCCTTTCGGCACGAATCGAGGAAACGCATTTTCTGAAGAAACAGGAATTCAGGGAGAGCGCGATATGGCAACTCGAGGAGGAACTCGCCCGCGCCGCCGAGGCCATGCGGCGGTTTCTGGAGAGAATGTCCGGCCAGGGATGGAGACGGGAACAAAAAGAAGGGTAAGAAAGGAGGAGGCCGTGAAGATTCTGATCGCCGAGGATGACGCTGCCACCCGCACCATGCTGGAATGCCTGACGAAGAAATGGGGGTATGCCGTGGTGAGCACCTCCGACGGAGAGGAGGCGCTGCGTCTTCTCGAGACCGCGGATGGGCCGAACCTCGCCCTGATGGATTGGCTCATGCCGGGACTTGAGGGGCCGGAGATCTGCCGCCGCCTGAGGAGTTCCCGCTCCGAAAAGGACCCCTACCGCTACGTGATCCTTCTTACCGTGAAGGGGGAGCAGGAGCATGTGGTGCGGGGGCTTGAGGCTGGTGCGGACGACTACGTGGTGAAACCCTTCGACCCCCAGGAGCTCAAAGTCCGCCTCGACGTAGGGCGGCGCATTGTGGAACTTCAGGAAATGCTCCGCTACAACGCTCGCCACGATGTCCTCACGGGGCTGCTCAATCGCCGGGCCGGTCTCGAGCGCCTGGAGGAGGAGTGCGCCCGGTCGCGACGGGAGAAGGTTCCCCTTTCCGTGGCCGTTCTCGACCTGGACCGCTTCAAGGAGATCAACGACACCTACGGCCATGGAGGCGGAGACGAAGTGCTCCGCGAAACCGCACAGCGCCTCCGCGGGCTGGTCCGCTCCTACGATGTGACGGCCCGCCTCGGCGGCGAGGAGTTTCTGCTCCTCTTCCCCGGAACGTCTCGGGAGGCCGCGGAGGAGATCTGCGAACGGATCCGGGGACAGTTCGAGAGCGAGGCCTTTCTGTCGGAGAAGGTGTTCGTGACGGCAAGCATCGGCGTCGCCGGTTTCGGTGGCGACGAGGACGAACGGACGCTTCTCCGGAGAGCCGATGCGGCGCTCTACGAAGCGAAGAACGGCGGGCGCAACCTGGTCCGGAGCGCACGGTGCCGCCCGGAATGACGAAACCTCCTCCGCCCTGTGCGTTCTGCCGCGCCGTTCCCTCCGCCCCGACGGGCTTTTTGCCGCTTTTGCCCGGGACCCTGGGCTCTTTTAAGCCAACGAGAGAAAGAGTAGAATGAAACCCTTGGGTGATTTAGAGCTGTACCGCGGAATGATGTCTCAAGGGAAAACGACAGACGAACAGCGAACATGGAGGTGGCGACTGTGAGAAAATCATGGGGAACATTGCTCGTATCGGTGTTGCTGCTCTTGCTGGCGGGAGGCGCCTTCGCGCAGGAGGATGCGGGGGGCGGATTCCTCTACGGCGACGTGACCATCGTGCCCCTGACGGGCAATATCTTCCGCTGCTCCGGAAACATCACCAGCACCACGGGAGAGTATTATCAGCACGCCTGCTTCAACCTCCATCTCTTCGACGTGAACGGCAAGACCGTGGACACCTTCATGTTCTGTCTGGACAGGTTCGAGGGCAACAGCACCAGGTCGTTCCAGATCGATTTCACGAACGTTCTCAAGAACTACTCCTATAAAATCGAGTTTCTCACGGCCAACTGATCCGTCCCGCCTCCGGCGGAGCCACGGCGGGACCCTGCAGGCAGCGTCTTCCGTCCCCGGGAGCAAGGTGCCCCGCGGGGAGCGCCGCGACGGACGACACGAGTGAAGGAGGTTCGAAACCAATGAGACGTGGAGTCATGATCTGTCTTCTCTGCGCCCTTTTCGTGGGACTGCTGCCCCTCGTTCCCTCCGAGGCGAGGCAGGCCCTTGACATCTACTTTCCCCTGGATGATCAGGACGCGGAGAACCACGGTGATGCCTTGGTCACATCCGGCTCCGGAAGTATGACCATTCTCGTGAAACGGGCGGACTTCAACTGGTTCGAGTACTTTTCCCTTCCCAAGAACGCCAACTTCCGGAACAGCTTCACCATTTCCACCGAAGTGACCTCCGTTCAGGAAAGAGGCATCGCGGGAATCGCCCTGGGCAACGGAGAGATCGACCTGCTCTTCGCCATTCGTCAGGAAGCCTCCACCGGCAAGGACAACGGGAGCGTGCAGATCGGCATCGCCAACCGGGACGAGGTGGATTATCTGAAGAAAAAGACCATCACCTACCCGCAGATTCCCTTCACCCTGCGCATGGACTACAACGTGAACACCGGCGAGGTCGCGGGCTACCTGAACGACACACTCATCCTCCGGGCGGACAAACGCGACTCGTCGCGCCTCGTCTCCATCTCCACCGTCAAGACCGCCGCGCTCTACGCGGGATCGCTCCCCCAGTACCTCAAGGCGAGCGTCACCTTCGGGGAGCTTGCCCTCCAGGCGGAATAAAAGGCGACGGAGCATATTTCTCTCCGGTCCGGGTAGCGGACTCACCCGGACCGGGGAGAAGGCTTTTGTACATAAATACGAAAAAGAGCCTTGCGTGGACTAATCCCAACGGGCTCTAATTGCCCAGGGCGAACACGCTAAGCTCCTTGATGCCAAGCATAAAGACCAAAGCCAATCTTGTCAAAGTGGTAGGCATGTACTATGACGTTGATAAAAATGACCCATTTGAAGATAAAGAGTTTATGGTCACGTTCTCGAACACGGGATTTCATGCATTTCCCGCGAAGCCAAAGTGAGGTGACGGACGTGGATATTTACGAAGCAATGAGAAATGTCAAAGAGGGCAGATTCATGTCCGCTCGCCTCTCGAACGGCGGCGTGAGGCGAGTTCTCGCTGTCTGGGGTTCCCTTTGGAGTGTTTTGTAGGGAGTAACCAGATTCAACGCCTGGATATGATGAGAACCCCAACGAAGGAATCCGAATCCTTCGGGAGGTAAGGGAGGTTCCGGAGGTTGTTTCCGTTCCCCAATACGAAAACGAGAATCCCCGACTCTGGTTTGATGGAGTCGGGGCTCTTTTTTTCACTTTTTTTCAGCAAGGCAAAGTGTTGTGTGATCATGCTAGGTGTGGTAAAAATGAATTGCAGGAATTGCGTATGTTTAGAAGGTGCAGGGAAGATGCTTGGGCGAACAAGAAGGCAGGTTGTGGCAGTTTATTGCGAAGGTGTCTGTTTTGTTAGTGAGGTCTTCAGCTCAGGGAGGTGTTTGTAAGTGTGTTTTATTGATTTTCGTAGGTGTTTATTTGACATATTTAATGACGATACTCGGGCTATTGCTCTAGGGCCTTCGATGCTTGAGTCGCTTGCTTGTGGGGAGTTTTCGTTAGGAGACGCTCTAAAGATTGTCGTTCCCGATAACCTGATAAAATTGTTAAAGAAAATAGAAGAAGGAAGCTCGGAACATCGTTTGTTATTGACGCAGATTTTTCGACACTTTCGGAGACGGAACCATCAAAAGGATGGTGTCGATAGTAAAAAAGATGAAAAAATAAACAAACTTAAAGATGCTATTTATGGACTTAAAGAAAAAGGCCGATTGATTGTTGTAGAAAAAGAAGAATCGGAAGAAGAAATAGAAAGATCGCTAGAAGGAATATATCCTGGAGGAGCATTCGAAGCGTCACTCAGCCTCAGGCGGAATTTTTTACGCGATTATTTGTCAATTATATATTCTTGGTCAAAACGCACAGGCGGCATTGTTCTTGAGCGCACCAAGAGAGTTTTTAGCGATATGGGAGGCTATATTGCTACTTTGCATTTGCCAGAAAAGGTGGATTACATGGTTGATTTAAAAGGTAAAGTCCTTAATGTTTATGATTTTAAAGGTGGGAAGGGGGTAAGGTTTTTTATTGCCTGTGCTGTCGGCGTTGCCGGAATGGTATCTCCTCCTTTTGGCGCTATAGGAGTTGTCATAACGTTTATGGATCCATAAAAAATAATGTACCCGATATCGGAGAAAAGCATATGGCAAAATTGAACATTGATCGAGGCCAACTAGACCATCCAGAACATTTTGACGATGAAATTCGCGAATTTAGGGATTCTGGCAGGTATGTTCCGACAAATCTTGAATACCTTCTTTTTGAACTTGCTGGGCATAAATGCACAATCTGTGGTGCTCCTTGGTTGGAACTCCATCATATCGTTGAAATCTCTGAGGGTGGAGAAACAGCATTCGACAATCTTATTGTGTTGTGTCCGAATTGCCACACCCGAGTGCATCGTGAGAACGTTCCATCAGGGAGAGAACTCCGACATTACAAGATGAAGCAGGAAATTGCATATGAGTTGCCTATTTACAGCAAACTGTCTGTGAAAGAGAAAGACATTATTCGATGTGTTGCATTTCTTACTCCAGAAGAACAGATCGTCTTCACAAAAAGGTATTGGAAAGAAGTAGAGGCGGTTTCTCAAGAAGATGCTGTTCGGGATTATCGGTTGGAAGTGGGGTTATTCCACCTTCAAGAGAGTGGGATGCTCGTCGTTGAACAAGACTTCTGCTGTACCATTCTGGATGGTGAGAGGCATTCGATCACCCTACTTGTTAAGCTTACCGGAAAAGGGGTCAAGTGGGTTCGGTACCTATGCGCAACAGGGCGAATTTCCTCAATTTAGTGGATAGTATCAACGTTGGCTTATCTTGGTAATAGGTATGGTGAAAAGTCACAGGAACTGCGTGTTCCCAACGCAACTTCGAGGAGAGGTATCATGCGGGGCCGTCTGGCCAATGAAAGGAATTCCAAGGTGGATCGACGCGAATTCGATATTGCTCTTTCGTTTGCTGGCGAGAATCGAGACTATGTGGATCAGGTGGCAAATCTACTGAGGGACTCTGGCGTAAAGGTTTTTTATGACCTCTTTGAGGAAGCGAACCTATGGGGTAAGAACCTTTACGAATACCTGTCCGACATTTACATGAACAAGGCGTTGTATACGATCATGTTTATATCAGAGCATTATGCAAAAAAGTTGTGGCCATCCCATGAACGTCAATCCATGCAGGCGAGGGCGTTCCAAGAGAGCCAAGAATACATCCTCCCGGCCAGATTCGATGGTACCGCCATACCCGGGGTTCTACCCACGATTGGCTACATCTCACTTGAGAATCGCACTCCAGACCAGTTGGTTGAGGTTATTCATAAGAAACTCATCAATAGCGGTCGGACGGTCCCCTCTGAAGCAATTCGCGTGGCGCTGTTTTCGACAGCAACGATCCCACGCGTTGATCCAAAAACACCTCGCATATCGGTTATTTCCACGCTAGGAGCGGCTGTGTCAGGCGCGACACTTGTTGCAATCGCAGATAACAACACGACGAAAACCGGAAAGACCGACTCCAGCGGAGTTGCCACCCTCACAATTCCGACTCGCCGCAGCTATCAACTGCTTGTCGCGCACCAAGACTTTCCGGGAGCACTAATACCCTCATGGGACCCAGCCGAGGATATTCAGGTATCGTTGGTGCCAACTGAAAACACAGGGTCAGTGGTTTGTCACAGCACTGGTTACATACCCGGTCTTGAGGGTCGTCTGAATCCGATACTGGATACCGGCAACAGCACATATCTATACGCTGACAATATCGCGATCAACGGAGGCGAAAACCAACCAACCAAATTTAAGGTCAATTATCCCTTCGAGCTTGAGGATTGCAATGGAGTGGTGATGCAGGTTCGCGTGCTGTTCATTCAAGGGCACACGTCACTGATTCAGTTCGTGCGGCCACGATACGACCGCTAACATGGCGCTTAACGTCGCTCCCTTCGGCCGTTCCTCAATACAAAAACGAGAATCCTCAACGCTGGTTTGATGGAGTCGGGGATTTTTTCACTTTTTTCAGCGAGGAGAAGTGTTGTAGGACCTTGCTGGGTGTGGTAAAAGAGTTGCAGGAATTGCGTATTCCCAACGCAACTTCAAGGCGGAGTATTATACGAGTCCGTCCATCCTATGTAGGGCGATGAAGTGGCGGTGGAGGAAGGAAGATTATGTTCAATTGACCAGCCCCCAAATTGAGTACCACGAGGAAAGTTAGTATCGACAGCTCCCGGAAAATCAGCCCTACGTCACGACGGTACTCTCTGGGCGAGCACTTCGGTGACAAGGGGCTCCCCTTCCGAGAGATCTTTTCGCACTTTGTCGTTCATGCCATCAACTCCTTGCCGATAGATTTCGAGGAATTCACAGGGTGTTTTGTACTCGAGGCTTTGGTGAGGTCGCGCCTCGTTGTAGTAAACGCGCCAGCTTTCGATGATCACCTGTGCTTCCAGCAGTGATGCGAAGATTTCAAGATTCAGACATTCTTCCCGAAGCTTGCCGTTGAAGCTCTCTACATATGCGTTTTGCCATGGGGAGCCCGGGGCGATGTAGTACGGCCGGACGTTTCGGGAAGCAAGCCGGCTTTTCAAATCCTTGGCAATGAACTCGGGGCCGTTATCGGAACGCAGATATTCCGGCATCCCGTTTCGAGCAAAAAGTTCTTCGAGAACGGCAATCACTGCCCTTGCGTCGAACCGGCGGGCGACTTCACATGCGAGGCAAACGTGCGTGAACTCGTCGACGACGTTGAGTATCCGGATCTTTCGGCCGTTCGCAGTCCGGTCTTCCATGAAATCATAGGTCCAGACATGATTCGGATGGAGCGCCGTCATGGGGATGTACCCCCTTTTCGGGGCGGGTTTGCGCCGTTTACACGACGGTAGGCACAACCCGGCGCTTTTCCATAGTCGATACACGCGTTTGTGGTTGACATACCGCTTCCTGCGTCGGAGCAAAGCCCACACGCGGCGGTATCCGTAACGCCGGTGCTCTTTTGCGATCTGCTTGATTTCGCTCGTCAGTTGCTCGTCCCGATCGGGATCGGGTATGTAACGGTAGCTGGAACGACTGATCCGGGCGATGGCACAGCTACGACGTTCCGAAAGCCCTCGCGACATGCAGAACGTCACGGCTCTCCTTCGTTGCTGTGCCGTCAGGAGTTTTTTGCCAGAAATTCCTTGATGATGTCCAGCTCGATATCCCGTTCGGCCATCATGCGCTTGAGACGCTCATTTTCCCGTTCAAGCTCGCGCAGGCGGCGAACCTCAGGCTTCGACATGGCTCCAAAGCGGCGCCGCCATCGGTAAAAGGTCGTTTCCGTAATGGCATGCTTTCTGCACACGTCGCGAATGGAATCGGATCCACCCTCACCTTCACGCAGGATTGCGACTATCTGCTCATCGCTGAACCGTTGTTTCATGCTCCCTTTGCCACCTCCTGGTTGTGGGACTCTCTAACTCTTCCAGTGGTCCTATTTTAGGGGAGCATGTCACGAACTCTATCGTATCGATAAGCAATTGATTTGATGTCATACACAACGGTTCCAGTGCATAGAAAACAACTCGGATCGAAAACAGCCAAATTTACGCCTTTTTCACGCATTGTGCTTATATATTCAATGCCGTCATATTTTTTACTTTTAATATAATCACTTATGTACTGCGTCGGTAAGTAATCAAGAGCGTTGTCATTCCGTATTGGCCTTGCAATCTCCTGTCCTATCATTTTTAAATGGTTAATATTGATGGCGTATTGTAGAAAATCAAATCCATTTCCTGCGCCTAAAAAAGGGCTAATCTTGTCAATGTTGGCAAGATCTATTACTTCAATATCTTTTTGTAGGGCAAAAGATCCAATCGTAACGAAATCATAAAGGCCAGCCCGTATTTCATGTATTGTTGTGTCTTCTGCATCAGCAAGATAAAGTGTGCTTATACCTTCAGGATTTACACGACCAGCTTTCGCCTTTCCATTTGGAGGTGCACCCATCTCAGCACTTGAGTATCCATCTTTAGTTGGGCATATTCTTGATCGAAAAAAAATCTTACCGGCGGTGTAAATTTTTCTTGCATAATGTAAATACTTAAAAAGAATATCTGTATTTATGTGGTCTCCATGAAACCGATTTTCTGTTTTTATTGCCTTTGAAAAGTCGCTCCAACAAAAATTTCTAAGCACTGCATTGTCATTTAAGTAGTTGTTATCAATGCTTTGCAAAATCCCAACGGGGCCGTCGAATAATTCGGGTTGTTCTCTGTAACGCGCAGAGCATAAAGATGTCAATATTCGATAAATAGCGCCATGGTCAACACCAAATAAGCTCCATTCATCGCGCAATATGTTCTTAATTAGATTTGTGCGCTCCTTTGGGAATTCGAGCGGCAAGGCGCTTGCGGGTGTGTAAATATCTAGTAATCCATCAAAAAGTTCTGTGATGTAATTGTTTTTATCAATATCGTACACGCTAATGTTCTTGCTTTCGCAAAAGTCGCAGTTGCCAATAGTTTTAGTGCCTTCAATAATGGCTATAATCTCAGTGTCAATAAAACAATTGCGACAACAAAGCATTTTAATTGACCTCTTTTAAGAAATTACCCATCAATTCGATGTGATGCATTAACGAAAGCTTTTTAACGGTTCCTAGTCCCGGATAAGTTTGTTGTTTGTGATGTTGTAAAAAAGTATCCAAGCCCAATGTTAATTCTATATCATTTTTATTGATGTCATGCCAATCTACTAGTTTCGATAGTGCCTCGTAATATTTTAGCGCAGGATTGCTAATATCGTCATTGGAGTTTGAAACAAAGTGTCTAATACGAAGGGTTTTATCAAGTGTGAAATAAACTATGTGTATAGCAACTGCATAAGGTGCAAATCCAGCTTCTAGGTATTCGTTGCCAACTATAGAATAATCAGAAAAACCAAAAAAGCCGTCTTCCTTGTAGTATAAATGGTCATCGGAAAAAAATTCATCGGAGTTTTCTAGGTAATCAGAATTTCTTTCTTTTTTTTCAAAATTATCTTCTAATAAAATTTTTTTAACATCGCGAATTCTGCGCTTAAAAACACTGTTATTAGGCGTTAATACAAACTGGGGAGTATTTACAGAAAACCTAGAATCATATAAACCCAGGGAATCACGAATCGTACTTATTACTAAAAGCTCAGACTCTTTGATGCCAGTTTTAAGCCAAGAATCAAGCAAATCAATAGCTTCGTTCTGCAGTATGATGGATTTTATAGTGAGATCGTTTTTGCAATATTCTACAAAGCGTTGTTTGTAATCAGCCTCTTTAGTGTGGTCTTGAACGTTTTTAAAATCAGAGGCGAAAGTTCCGACGGAAGGATTGTGGATAATGCTAATGCGACGTGGTGCTTCAATAAAAGATTTTATAAGATTAACCAATGTGGGAGAAAGCTTTACTGGTTCCACAATAGGGATGATCTTGTCGCTTAAAATGTTTTTAACAACTAATTCACGAAGAGCGAGTAATTCGTACTGTCGACCTCGAACATACGGAAAATACATGGATTCATCCCCCATATCTCTTTCTTAAAAAGCAAGAAAGGGCTCTTTGGTCAGATTTAGAAAGTTTCGAAAAATAAAAAAGAGTTTTAAGCTCGTAAGGAATTGAATCTATTTCCTTCATGATAATGCGATTCCTATTTTTTAGCTCTTTAATTGCCAAGGTTTGGGCTGTATGAACTGGTATTTTTGAAAACATTTCAAGGCATTGGCTATATTGAAAAACCTGCGAAGCATTTGGTAATTTTCCAAAATAACTCCGCAAAATATTTTCATACTCGCATTTTCGCAGAACTTTAAAAATAGAAATGTGGCTCAACTTAGATGAATCGGCAATCGGTTCCTTTTTTAGTTTAGAGCTTAACGTGTTCTTCGCGGTAAGGACATAAATTCCGACAGGTGTTTCTGCAAGGAGAGTTGAGGCGCGTTCAAAATAGCTTTCAGATGTAACTACGCATACGCGATCAAAAGCTTTATAGTAATCGTTTATTTGAGAATCTAAGCGTTCAAAGGTATCGAGCTCTGTTTTTATCTCGTACACGACAGCCTTCCCGTTAATCAGTATGAAGTCGGCCTTTGAAGTACCAATGGGGATTTGTGTTAAAGCTGTTGTAGTTCTCAAACTGTGTCTGCCCAAAAGCAACCGATTTAATAATGTATTTTTATAAAAGTATTCATTGCGATAAGAAGAAGACATAAATCTGTATATCTCACTGATAAGATCCCCGTTCTCCTTGTTGTCTGGGTCATTTATGTAGCGTTGCACCACTGTGCAAAAAATGTTGTTATAGCGATTGTTTATAACGTCGCCAAAGACTCTGCAAGAAAAAAAACGATTGAGTATCAAGTTGTTTGATTTCATGTATTTTCGCCTCCTTTATGGTGAAGAGTAGGGGGGTAAAATATAGTCCAGCGCGATAAAGACCTTTTGGTGTCGCCTTGGTGAGGGATATGGACGAATATCGTCTGTCTCCCCGTAAGAGGTGGCGTAGTCGTATCGATATCTTACCATAGATAGAACGGGATTATCATATCCGTGGTATTCTCGAAGGGGGTGTTTGCTCTTCCTGCATCTGTTTGCCCGGATAGGTTTTGGGTAAAACGTCATCTGAAAATTTTGGCTCTCGGTGAGGTAGTTCAAATGCGAACAAAAATTTAATTTGGAAAACGGTACTGATACCACAATAAAGGGAAGAGGGGGCATATGTATCTCCTCAAAAGGCAGCCAATAAAAAAAGCCACCCTTTCAATTTGAGAGGGTGACCTCTATTTACTGGCTCCTTGACCAGGACTTAAACCTAGAACCTAGTGGTTAACAGCCACCCGCTCTGCCGATTGAGCTATCGAGGAATAAAACCAAAGGTGTTAATTACTTTTTTCTTAACAATTTCGCTATTGCCGAAATTTAAAAAACCTTTGGTAAATCTGGCATATTATTTATGGAGGCGGCACCCGGATTTGAACCAGGGATGAAGGATTTGCAGTCCATCATCCTTGGCCAGGAGAAAATCCTTGGTCGCCTTTAAATTATAGGGAATCTCTGAAAAACTCCGCGCGGATGTCGCCGTTTTTCCCTTGAGACCGTAAAATGAATTCCAAAGCCGCCGTATTTCTGCGGTGCGACATTCTTTCCAGGGGGCTGAGGTACGATGAAGCGACAGCAAACCCTCGCGAGCGCCATTGCGTTCGAGAAATATCGAAAACCCACAAAACGGGAACTCTTTCTCGCCGAAATGGAACAGATAGTCCCTTGGAAAGAGCTTTGCGCTCTTCTGGAACCCTTCTATCCGAAAGCGGGAAAGGGACGTCCTCCCATAGGGCTGGAGAGAATGCTCCGGATCCACTTTCTCCAGAACTGGTTCAACCTCAGCGACAGGGGCGTAGAAGAGGCCCTCTATGACGTGGAGTCCATGCGGCGCTTCGCCCGTATCGATCTCGGCAACGAACCCGTTCCGGACGAGACCACGATTTGCAAGTTCCGCCATCTTCTGGAAACCCACAAGCTCGCAGAGAAACTCTTCGAGGCGGTGAATCTTCATCTCGCCTCCCGGGGCTTAAAACTCTCCGAGGGAACCATTGTGGATGCCACGATCATCCATGCTCCTTCATCGACGAAAAACCGGGAGAAGAAACGCGACCCGGAGATGCATTCCACGAAGAAGGGCAATCAGTACTACTTCGGCATGAAAGTCCATGTCGGTGTGGACAAGGAAAGCAAACAGGTCCACAGCCTCGTCACCACTCCGGCGAACGTGCACGACTCCACCCGAATCGGTGAACTCCTGCACGGAGAAGAAAAAGAAGTCCGGGGAGATTCGGCCTACATGGGCAAAACCGAAGAGATCCGGACGAAAGCCCCGCACGCCGTGGATCATACCCACAAGAGAGCCACGAAGCACAAGAAGTTCACCGAAGAAGAGAAAGAGAAAACCCGTCTTCTTTCAAAAGTCCGTTCTCGAGTTGAACATGTCTTCCACGTCGTCAAAGGCGTCTTCGGATTCACCAAGGTGCGCTATAAAGGTCTCGCCAAAAATACCGGTGTCGTGTACGTGCTCTTCGCCCTGTGCAACCTTTACATGGCGAGAGGTTTTCTCCTGTCCACAGGGGGGTAGTGTCTCTAAAAATCGCTACCGGAGTTAAAAAAGGGTCGGAAGACGGAGAAAATCACTCCTTTCCACTGCCATGAGTGCGGGAAACGTGGTCTTTACGGGCTATTCCCCCTTTTCCTCCCGCTGTGAACATTTTTCGAGAAGCTTGTTCAGGGTTTCCATAGGAATGTCTGAACAAGGACAGGCAAGAGCTTCTCGCCTTCTACGACTTCTCTGCGGAACACCGTATGTACAGCCGGACATCCAACCCGATCGAATCTACCTTCGCCACAGTGTGGCTCAGGACGGTCAAATTGCGGAACTGCAGTTCCCGGGAAACGACGCTCGCAATGGTTTTCAAGCTGGTCCAGTCGGCGGAAAAGAATTGGAGGCGCATCAAATCCTCTCATCGGCGAGGTCATCTCCGGCGTTGTGTTCACGGAGGGAGTGCACACCATGCCCTACCCCACGGATGGAGAAAAAGAATTTCAGCACTTGCAAATACTGTGTTTCTCGGGCTGTTTTTTTGCGCCGGGAGGCGTTTCTCTTTTGGGGGTTTGGTGCATTCGCGCACGCTTCGCCGTGAAAATTCGACAGGATCTGCACGAGAAAACCAAAGGCCGGCCGAAAAGATGCGGAGGGGTCGTGTCGCGTCCCACGGGACCGGAGAATAGGGGTAGGGGACGCGAATGGGCGAGGGCACTTCCTCTCCCGAAAACGGGTGTGTGGGGCAAGCTCAGGGGTGAGGTCGCAAAGGCAGGCTTTCCCCTCGGGAACGAGCGTGCGGTGGGGCCGGGAGCCGGGGTACTGCGTCAGAGCTGGGAGGAGAAAAGGCGTCCCGTCGATTCGAGGAAGCGCTCGTACAGCGGGCGGCGGCGCCGCCGGTGCAGATCGAGTTCCTTCGACTGCCCCAGGTCGTTCAGGAAGTCCTTTTCCAGGCGGGCCGTGATGGCCCTGTCATAGATGAAGGACTGTACCTCGAAATTGATCTCCAGGCTGCGGATGTCCATGTTGGCCGTGCCCACCGAGGCGACGCCGTCGGCGAGGACGATCTTGGCGTGGACAAATCCTCCGGCGTAGCAGAACACCCGCACTCCCGAGGCGAGCAGCTCGTCCAGGTTGGAGCGGGTTGCCCAGTAGACGATGAAGTGGTCCGGCTTTGACGGCAGCAGCAGGCGCACGTCCACGCCGTTGAGGGCGGCGGTCTTCAGGGCCATGAGGATGCTTCCGTCGGGAACGAAGTAGGGGGTGGTGATCCACAGGCGCTTTCTGGCGGAGGTGATGAGGGAGAAGTATCCCTGGAAGATGGCGGACCAGTCCGTGTCGGGACCGCTGGACACGATCTGCAGAAATGTCCGGGGAAGGGTGGTTGGAGCGGCGGAGGAGGTGCTCTCGGGGTGGAGTTCCTCCTCGGGGATGGTCGCTTTGTGGCAGAAGAGCCAGTCCGAGG
>Ga0228536_1000233_pt1 | contig 134919 bp, 131 predicted proteins | sample SJ1Smetagenome_FD_168611 | JGI IMG/M metagenome (GOLD analysis project Ga0228536, IMG submission 168611) | Enriched culture of PCE-dechlorinating microbial communities from Ithaca, New York, USA - SJ1.S | ecosystem: Engineered > Modeled > Simulated communities (microbial... > Unclassified...
CTTTCTTTATTTATTTTGAGTTATACACATCTAGTTAATGAATATATACCCAAAATGGGGGGAATCCAGCCATTTCAATATATAAAATATAGTGATTATGCGAGTCGCAGAGTTCTGCAACGAGCTATTTTCCGAATAATAAGGGGGGATATAAATGAACATAATAAATATAATAATCGCTAATGTTTTTATAAACAATTATGTTTTCTCTAGATTTTTAGGGACATGTCCATTTTTGGGAGTATCAAATAAAATGGAGACAGCTACTGGAATGGGAGTAGCGGTTACTTTTGTAACAACTTTAGCTTCAGTTATAACATTTATAATACAAAAGCTAATATTGGAAACCGCACATATTGAGTATTTACAAACTATTGTATTTATATTAGTAATTGCATCTTTAGTTCAATTTGTTGAATTAGTCTTAAAAAAGACGTCTCCTGCACTTTATAATGCTATGGGGGTTTATTTACCATTGATTACAACAAATTGTATTGTACTAGGAGTAGCAATATTAAATATCCAAGAAAAATACAACATATTAGAAACTGCTGCAAGTGCATTTAGCGCTGCACTAGGATTTTCATTGGCTCTAGTCTTAATGGCTTCTGTTAGAGAAAAGTTAGAAATAGCAGAGATTCATGAATCGCTTGAAGGATTTCCTCTAACTTTGATAGCAGCTGGATTGATGTCTATAGCTTTTGCTGGTTTCTCTGGACTAATGTAGGAGGCGATTAGATGGAAATAATGAATATTATAAAACCTGTACTTATCTTAGGTGGAATGGGGCTTTTATTTGGAGCTTTACTTTCAATTGCATCAAAAATATTTGCTGTTGAATTAGATCAAAATGTAGAAAAATTATTAAGAGTGCTTCCAGGAGCAAACTGTGGAGCATGTGGTTATCCTGGGTGTGAAGGCTTAGCTAAAGCTTTGTCAGAAGGAAAAGCTGAGCCAAATTCATGTGTAGTAGGAGGTCAAAAGGTAGCAAATGCTGTTTCAGAAATACTTGGTGTAAGTGCAGGAGAGTTTGAAAAAAAAGTAGCAGTTGTTTTATGCCAAGGAGATTGCGATAAAGCAAAAGAAAAGTACATTTATCAAGGCCTAGAGGATTGTAGAGTTCAGACTACTTTAGCAGACGGGAAAAAAGAATGTTCCTTTGGATGCTTAGGATGTGGAAGCTGTTTTGATGTATGTGCTTTTGATGCCATAACTATTGTAAATGGAATTGCTATTATAGACAGGGAAAAATGTACAGCATGTAAAAAATGTATTGAAGTTTGCCCTAAACATATTATTGAGTTAGTTCCATACGACAATAAGGCTATAGTTAAATGTAAGAGTGAAGATCCTGGCAAACTCGTAAGAAGCTATTGCTCAATAGGGTGCATTGGATGCAAAATATGCGTTAAGAATTGCCCAGAAGATGCATTCACTTTTGAAAACAACCTAGCAAAAATTGATTACAACAAGTGCACTAATTGCATGACTTGTGTTGAAAAATGTCCTACTAAAGCTATAGTAGATGCAACAAAACTAGATTTAAAAGAAAATAATATAATTGCCAGTTAATAGAGCTTGTTGAAAGCTCTATTTTTTTAGTTAATCTAAAACTTGTAAATAAAAATTATTAATGATAAACTATAAAGTGTTTATGATTGTTTTTTAGTGTTAATTTACTGATTATTTTATGACAAAGAGGGTTTTAGATGAGAAAAACCAATAAATTAATTTTTATTTCCCTGCTAGTTTCAGTAGGTCTTGCCTTAAGCGTTCTTGAATCCTCGATACCTATACCAATACCAGTACCAGGTGCGAAATTAGGATTGTCAAATATAGTGATACTAGTTACTTTAGTAGTTTTTGGATTTAAAGAAGGTATTATTGTAGCTATGTTAAAAAGCATTTTACTGATGCTCATTACAGGCAGCGTTACATCTTTTATATATAGTATTACTGGAGCAGTATTAAGCTGCATAGCAATGTATATATCTTATAGATATTTGTCTAAATTTTTTAGTATGATAGGCACTAGTGTAATTGGAGCAGTATTTCATAATATAGGACAAGTTACTATTGCAGCGATAATATTAAATAATATAATGATTTATACTTATTTGCCATTTTTATTGCTTATGAGTTTATTCACAGGTTTTTTTGTTGGTTTGGCTACTCACTATATTGTTAAAAACCTAAAAATTAACTTCAACTCAATATTCGAAAGTAGGAATAAAAAATGAATAATTTTATTTTAGCTTCAGCTTCACCGAGAAGAAAAGAGATTTTCAAACAAATTGGAATTGACATAGAAGTGGTAGAGAGTTCTATTAAGGAGAACATAAGAATAGATGAAGAGCCAGAACAAATCGCAATGAGTTTAGCTTTTCAAAAAGCGATAGATGTATCAAACAAAGTCAATAATTCGATCGTAATAGCTGCAGATACAATTGTTGTCAAAGAAAACGAGATAATTGGGAAACCAAAGAATAAACTTGATGCAAGAAAGACTTTACAATTGCTCAGTGGGAAAAAACATGATGTGATAACAGGATTTGCTTTAATAGACAATAATAGAGATATAAAAGTTGTTGATTATGAACTAACAGAGGTGTATTTTAAAGATTTAGATGCAGATGATATAGAAGCTTATTTAGAGACATATGAGTATCTAGATAAAGCAGGATCATATGCTATACAAGGCAAAGGTTCTTTGTTAGTTAAAAAAATTAATGGATGCTATTTTAATGTAGTCGGACTTCCTATTTCTAAAATCAATGACTTATTCAAAAACTACTTTGATATTTCACTTTTATAAGGGAGATAATATGGGAAAATACTTATTAGATGATAAAAAATACACTATTAAAGAAATGCCTATAAATGAAAGACCTAGAGAGAAATTGATCGCATATGGCCCGGAATCATTGTCTAATGCTGAACTTATAGCTGTCATAATAAGAACCGGGCAAGGGAATTCGACAGCAATTGATTTAGCTAACAGAGTTATTGGATTGGATAAAAGAGGGATTGTACATCTAGCTGAAGCTAGTATAGATGATTTAAAACAGATAAATGGCATAGGCGAATGTAAAGCTGCACAGATAATTGCTGCATTAGAACTAGCTAAGAGAATAAAGAAAGTAAATCCTTACGAAAACATAAGAATTTTAGAACCCTATCAAATAGCACAAATTCTTATTGAAGAGATGAAATTTTTAACAAAAGAACATTTTAATATTGTTCTATTAGACACTAAAAATCAAGTTATTTCGATTGAAAATATATCTATAGGAAGCCTTAATTCTTCAATAGTACATCCTAGAGAAGTATTTAAGGAAGCTATAAAGAAAAGCTCAAACTCAATCATACTTGCACATAATCATCCAAGTGGCGATGTCACGCCGAGCGATGAAGATATTACAATTACACATAGATTAATTAAATCTGGTGATATAATTGGAATAAAAGTCATTGATCATATTATAGTTGGAAATGAAAATTACTTAAGCATGAAAGAAAAAAATTATATTTAATGGAGGAATATTATGGCGTTTTTTGGAAATGGATCTCGTGATATGGGAATAGATTTGGGAACAGCAAATACTTTAGTATTTATGAAAGGAAAAGGCATCATATTAAGAGAACCTTCAGTGGTTGCAATTGAAAAAATGAGCAGAAAAGTATTGGCAGTGGGAGAAGAAGCAAAAAAAATGATTGGTAGAACACCTGGAAATATCGTAGCGATAAGACCATTGAAAGATGGTGTAATAGCCGATTTTGATGTTACTCAAGAAATGTTAAAATATTTTATACAAAGAGCAACACAAAAAAAATCGATATTTCAACCAAGGGTAGTTGTATGTATACCAAGTGGGGTTACAGAAGTCGAAAAAAGAGCAGTAGAAGAGGCTACAATACAGGCAGGTGCTAAAGAAGCGTATTTGATAGAAGAACCTATGGCTGCTGCTATAGGTGCTGGATTACCAGTTCATGAACCAACAGGAAGCATGGTTGTTGATATTGGGGGAGGCACGACAGAAGTAGCAGTTATATCATTAGGTGGTATTGTTGCTAGCATATCCATACGAGTAGGCGGAGATGAGCTTGATAATTACATTACTAATTATGTAAAGAAAGAATACAACCTAATGATAGGCGAAAGAACAGCTGAGGAAGTAAAAATTACAATCGGTTCTGCTATAAAAGATAAAACTTTAGGAACAATGGATATAAGAGGTAGAGATCTTGTCAGTGGGCTTCCAAGAACTGTAACTATATCTTCTGAAGAGATCTATGAAGCTCTAAAAGAACCAGTCACAAGTATAATTGATGCAATCAAAGCTACCTTGGAGAAAACACCACCTGAGTTAGCTGCAGATGTTATGGAATATGGCATAATGTTGACAGGTGGAGGCGCACTGCTTCATGGACTCGATGTACTGACAAATAGAGAAACAGGTATTTTGACAAGAGTTGCAGAATCACCACTTGATTGTGTAGCTTTGGGAACTGGAAAAGCTTTAGAGAGCATTGAACTATTAAAAAGAACGACTTCAAAATACAATAGAATTGGGTAGTGATGACTATGTATTTTTTTAGAAAATACAAAGAGAAGATATTTGTCATTGCGATTGCTGCTATACTCATAGTTACAATTGGTTTGACAAGTAAAAGAAGTGAATCTATGTCAAAATTTGAAAACTTGTTAGGTGGAGTATTAACTCCACTTAATAAAATCACTAATAATATAAAGCATGGCGTAAGTGGAATATTTACTTCTGTCAAGGATACTATCAATGCTAAGGAAGAAAATGAATTATTAAAAAAAGAGATCGAAAAACTCGAAAGCGAAAATAGAGATTTAAGAAATATAATTGGAAAATCTGATCATCTGTTGAAAGAAGAAAAATTATTAGAAAACACTAAATATAACTTAGTAAAAGCTGAGGTCATAGGAAGAGAGCCAGAAAATTGGTTTGATGTATTTACAATCGACAAAGGGGAAAATGACGGGCTAGAAATTGGAGACACTGTTATTGAAGCAGTTGAAATTGACAGCAATGTATACCAAGAAGGTTTAGTAGGCAGAATTGTTGACATTGGAGACAGCTGGTCAAAAGTAGTGTCCATAACTAATGAAAAAAATTCAGTTGCATTTAAAATACTTAGAACACAAGATGGTGGTATTATATCTGGAAGCAGCGATAATACAATTGAGGGACTTTTGTTTGATTATGAAGCGGATGTCATAATAGGGGATTTGGTATATACTTCTGGACTTGGGGAGGTATATCAAAAAGATATTTTTATTGGTGAAGTCACGGATATAGTTGATAACCAAGAAGAGCTCACTAAAAAAATTGTCATAAAACCCGCTGTAGATTTTAAAAAGTTATATAATGTATATGTTATAAAATAAGAGGTTGAAATGAATATATTAATTTTATTAGCGGCAGCGATTATTAATTTAATTCTACAAAGCACTGTATTTCCTAGTATCGAAATATTTGGAGTAGTTCCGAATACGGCATTAGTATTAATTATTGTAATAAGCCTTTTTAAAGGAAGGTTTGTTGGGTCTATATATGGTGTGTTTGTTGGACTATTGACAGATATCTTATATTCGTCAGTTATTGGGATAAATTCATTGATACTGTTTTTTGTTGGCTATTTTATAGGGTTCGCAAAAGACTCCTTTGCTAGAGATAATTTGCTAACCCCAGTAATCTTTACTGTATTGTCAACTATTTTTTTTAATGCTTTATATGCATTAGTAGTTTACTTTTTAACAGCTGATATTAGTTTAAAACTTACACTTCAGAATATATTTTCCTTTGAAATAGTTTACAATGCAATATTTTCTATTATATACTACAAGATTTTTTCAAAAATCTTTACTCGCCCTAAAATTAAGTTCAATTAGAATAGGTGGTAATTTTGAGCAATAAAAAGAGAGAATTAAATAGATTTGATTTTATAAAATATTCACTGATTGCTCTTGTGGTAGTCTTATTATTCAAGCTAGCTAGTTTAACTATTGCTTATGGTGATTATTATAGAGATTTAGCAGATAACAAGAGAATAAAAGAAATCTATACATCGGCTCCAAGAGGAGAAATCAGAGATAGATATGGAAGGCTTTTGGCGGGCAATACACCTAGCTTTACTGTACAGCTGTTGAAAGATGAACTAAATAATTTAGATAAAAGGGAAAGAAATGATTATTTATTAAAGTTAGTTCGCTTTTTAGAAGATGATGGAGTTTACTATTCGAATGATTATCAAATAGAACTAAATAGCATTAAATTTCGAGATATCAATGATTATGTTACTAGTGACCTTGAGCCGATAGAGGTTGTGATTAATATTTTAATTGAGAATAATTTGATTGATGAGCTTCTAAATGCTCAATTTGAACTTCCCTATGAAAATCACTACAGATATGATATTTTGAACAATGCAAAAGAAATACTATCCAAGACAAATAACGTTAGGGATATCTCAGATGGTGAAACAAGGCAATCTTATGCTCTATATTTGTCTCAGCTTATAGGCAATAACAAAAGTGATATTAGAAAGATATTAGAGCATCCAATATCAAGACTTATGGCATATGAATTATTAGAAAAAGAAGGTTTACAAGGTAATTTAAGTTTAGATGAATTTTCTTCTACTTATTTAGATGATTATATTCAGAACAAAGCTAGTTTAATGAAGAAGTACGACTACATAACTTTCAGTACAACAGCTGAGGAAGATTTTATTAATTTATTTGTCGAAAATTCATTAAATTCATTTTTAACTAATATAATTGATTTAGGTAACAATGAAAAGCTAATTCCAGGTGAAGTATTGATATCAATGATAAAAGATAAAGGATTGACAAGTCCAGTTGAAATTGCAATTAATGAAGAACAAAATGCAGTTATCTATAAATTGTCAAATGGAAATGAAGCTAAAGATATAGATCCTTTAGAATTACTTATTGAGTTTACTAAAGAAAACGGCATTATAGATGATTTTATAAAGAGTGATAAGATAAGATATCACGCTCAATCTAAGCTTATAAGCGATGGAATAAATCCTAAAATAACAGTTTCAAAAGGAATTGAATATACTTTTACAAGTGAACTCAAAACTTGGGAAAAGAAGAACAAACTAAAATCAGGAATGACGATTGAAGAAGCATTTGAAACAATTAAAGAAAATAATGGGATAGACAAAGATCTAAGTAAGTATGAAGCAAGATCTATCCTTGGACTTTTAAACCAACTAACTTCGCAAGGGTACATGGCTTATCAACCCATAAATATTGCCTATGGGATAAAAGATAAAACTGTTGCCAAGATTGAAGAAAATTTATCTACTGTTCCAGGCATATCAATATCTATAGAACCCATTAGGTACTATCCTGAAGGTAAGACAGCAGCACATATACTCGGATATATTGGTAAGATAAGTCAAGACAATGAAGTTGAAAAATACATTAACCAAAACGGATACTCACCAAATGCTTTAATAGGAAAAACCGGGATTGAAGAAAGCTATGAACTAGAGTTAAGTGGAGTAAACGGGATAAAAAAAGTTGAGGTTGATGCGGTAGGCAATACGACAAATATAATTGAAGAAGAAAAACCTATTCCTGGCAACAATGTGTACTTGACAATAGATTTGAAACTTCAAAAGGTTGCAGAACAAGCCTTAGAACAGACTCTGAGCGAACTAAGCAAAGGTGGTACATTTGAAAGCAAATGGGGAAATTTTAAATTTGGAATCAACAGGAGAAAAGGAAGGCCATATATTTATGCTAATTCTGGGGCTGTAGTAGTCCTAGACGTAAATACAGGAGAGGTGCTAGCAATGGCAAGTTACCCTTCTTATGATGTGAATTTATTCGCAACTGGAATTTCTAGTTCTGATTGGGCAAGTTTATTCCCCGAAGATATAGATAATCCACTTGCCGCAAGACCACTTTACAATATAGCAACACAAACCGCAGTACAACCTGGTTCAACATATAAGATGGTTACTGCTTTGACCGCTCTTGAAAAGGGCTTAGATCCATTGCTAAAAATTCGAGATATGGGATATGTAGAAATTGGAGATAAAAAGTTTCACTGTTTAATATATACTAATACAGGCGGAACACATGGTTATGAAAATCTATATGACGCAATTGCTGATTCTTGCAACTATTACTTTTACACTCTAGCATTGGGTAAAAACCAGAGAACAGGACAAGATATAGGTGTAAAAGTTGAAATTGAGGATCTTGTGGAGATGTCAAAAAAATTGGGACTTAATGATAAGACTGGAATAGAAATTAACGTTCCTGCAGAAGTGTCTGGAGGAGTCCCAGATCCACAAAAGAAAATTATAACTACTAAAGTCTTACTAAGAAATATGTTGAAAGATAGTTTGAAAAACTATATTGCTGATGGCAAAAGCCTCACTGATGATCAGATAGATGCTGCAATAGAAGAGATAGTAAGTTGGACTGAATTGGATATACCACTTTCAAGGGGAGAAGTAGTAAATAGGCTCGAAGAAATGGGTTTTGATCCAGAAAAGAGAATTAATTCTGAAAGAGAAGGATTAGCTGATAAAATAAAATACACATATTTAAATCAAGCAGGTTGGACTATAACAGATACTTTAAATGTTGTAATTGGCCAAGGACAAAATGCTTATACACCGATACAAATGGCAAATTATATATCAACTATTGCAAATGGCGGAAATAGAAATAAAGTTACACTAATCGACAGTATAATGGACTATAATAACTCAAGTGTGCTTTATAAGAGGGAAGTTGAAACACAAAAAATCGGATTAAATAATTATGAAAATCTTGAGCATGTTAAGCAAGGTATGTTGAGAGTTGCTGATGATGGATCAGCTAGAACAACATTTCAAAATTTTCCTGTAAAAGTAGGGGTAAAAACAGGAACAGCCGAAAGGAGTGGAAGAAACCCTTACACAAATGAAACATTTGATGATTTTGCTTGGTTTGTAGGATTTGCACCATATGACAATCCTCAGATAGCAGTTGCTGCTGTAATTTTCCAAGGAGGATCAGGTGGGTATGCAGCACCTATGGTAAGAGAAATAATTGCTGAGTATATGGGATTAAATTCTGAAGGTGTTGAAAATTCTCTGCCAATAGAAAACACAATTTTAAACAATCAACAATGATATTTTACTTTGCCATTATGGAGGTATTTAATGAGTAATTCGATGATTTCAATAAAAGGAATAGCAGATGGTGTTTATATAAATGTTGAAGGAAATGATTATAACAAAATCAAAGAAGCCTTAGAAAAGAAAATTAATGAAAACATAGATTTTTTCAGAGGGAGTAAACTTATAGATATTGTAGGAGAAGAATTAACACTTGATATTAAGACAGAAATTATGTTATTGTTGAAGTACAAATATGATTTTGTATTAAAAAATGAAGACAAGACATTAATTAGAGAGATAGAAAAAGACGAATCAAATAAAATTAGTAAAATGCCAAATGTAGTTGAAGAAGGAATGACTAAATTTGTTCATGGAACATTAAGATCAGGGCAAGAAGTCAGCTACAATGGGAATATTGTCATTATAGGAGATGTAAATCCAGGGGCAGTATTAAGGGCTAAAGGGAATATCATCGTGCTTGGATTATTGCGTGGAGTTGCACATGCAGGCATTGGGGGAAATAAAAATGCTATTGTTGCCGCGTATAATTTGTTGCCAACTCAATTGAGGATAGATGACATAATAGTAAGACCCCCTGAAGGGGATTCTTACTATAAATACCCAGAAATAGCTAGAATTATCGAAGACAAAGTCATAATAGAACCATATCTACCAAATAAATAAAGGGGAGACTTTTGAATGGAAAATGGAAAAAAAGGAACATCAATTGTTGTTACTTCCGGGAAAGGAGGAGTAGGAAAAACTACTACTAGTGCAAATATAGGAACAGGATTAGCAATGCAAGGGTATTCGGTAGTTGTACTAGATGCTGACATAGGATTAAGAAATTTAGATGTAGTAATGGGATTAGAAAATAGAATAGTATATGATATAGTTGATGTAGTCGAAAAAAACTGTAAATTAAAACAAGCACTCATTAAAGATAAAAGACATGAAAACTTGTATTTATTGCCAGCAGCACAAACAAAAGATAAAACAGCAGTAAGCAGTTCTCAGATGATTGAATTAGTCAATGAACTTAAGAAAAATTATGACTACATAATCATTGATTCACCAGCAGGCATAGAACAAGGTTTTCAATATTCTATAGCTGGTGCTGATGAAGCAATTATAGTAACTACACCAGAAGTATCTGCTGTAAGGGATGCAGACAGAGTAATTGGAATTTTAGAGGCTAATGAGATATATCAGCCTAAGTTAATTGTAAATAGAATTAGGCAAGATATGGTAAGAAGAGGGGACATGATGAATATAGAGGACATATTAGACATTTTAGCCGTAAAATTATTGGGTGTGGTACCAGATGATGAAAATGTCGTTATTTCAACAAATAAAGGCGAACCAGTAGTGATGGATGAGAAAGCATTATCAGGCAAAGCATATAGAAATATTGTCAGGAGAATAATAGGAGAAGAGGTAGAGTTTTTAAACTTAGAAGAAACTAATCAAGGGAAATTTAGTAAGATGATGAAATTACTATTTGGCAGATAGGAGGCCTTGGAATGGGATTATTAGAAATTTTTTCTAGAAGACAGGAAAAGAGCAAAGATGTTGCAAAAGAAAGATTAAAGTTGGTATTAGTTCATGACCGTGCAGACCTATCTCCAAGACTATTAGAGCTAATAAAAAATGATATGATAAATGTTATTTCTAATTATGCTGAAATTGATATTTCAGAAATAGATATCAAAATGACAAAAACTACTAAAGATGGGGATAACAAACCAGTATCAGCTTTGATTGCCAATATACCAATTAAAAAACTTAAAATAAGGGAAGACATATAACTCTAACAATCAGTTAGAGTTATTGTAATTAAAAGAAGGGTGAATTGATTGATAAACATAAAAAATTTAGACAAAGCATTAAAGAAAGTTGAGAAACCAGCTAGATACATAGGCTTGGAAGAAAATTCTCACAATAAAGATATAAATCATGCAAAGGTTAAGTTTGCATTTGCATTTCCTGATGTGTATGAAGTGGGAATGTCGCATCTAGGATTGCATATATTGTATAATTTAATAAACGATCAACAAGATTTTGTATGCGAAAGAACATTTGCACCATGGTTTGACATGGAGTATCAGATGCGAGATAAAAACATAGAATTATTCACATTAGAAAGTAAAGAAGAAGTAAGAAACTTTGATATGCTGGGCTTTACATTACAATACGAATTGAGCTATACCAATATATTGAACATGCTAGAATTAGCAAAAATTCCATTCTATTCAAAGGATAGAGATGAAACTTTTCCGATAGTAATAGCTGGTGGACCTTGTGCATTTAACCCTGAGCCACTGTCAGACTTTATAGATTTATTTTTAATTGGAGAAGGGGAAGAGGCAACTCTAGAATTATTAGAGCTATATAAAAACCATAAAGAGAGAGGTTTTAGTAAGAAAAAGTTTTTATTAGATGCTGCTATAAATATAGAAGGCATATATGTTCCAGCGTTCTATGAGATTTTTTACAACAAAGATAATACAATTTCTAATAGAGTAGCATTAGAGAATAAAGTTCCAGAAGTCATAAAAAAAAGAAGAGTAAGAGATTTAAATAAGATGTATTGCCCTGAGAAAATGTTAGTTCCTTACATTGAAACAGTACATGATAGGGTATCGTTAGAGTTATTTAGAGGTTGTACTCATGGTTGTAGATTTTGTGAAGCTGGGTTTATTTACAGACCAATTAGGGAAAAGAGTGTTGATACTTTAGTAAGTCAAGCAGAAAAATTAGTGAGTTCTACTGGTTATGACACTATCTCTTTATCTTCACTGAGTTCTTGTGATTATACGCAATTAGATTTATTAATTCACAATTTATTAGATAAATTTGAAGATAAAAAGGTAGGGGTATCGCTGCCTTCACTTAGACTTGACTCTATTAGCATAGATATATTAAAAGAGATAGATAGGGTAAGAAAGACCAGCCTTACATTTGCTCCAGAAGCAGGTAGCCAAAGATTGAGAGATGTAATTAACAAAGGCGTAGATGAGAACGATTTAGAGAAAGCAGTGGGCTATGCATTCAAAGAAGGATACTCAAAAATTAAATTGTATTTTATGATGGGACTTCCAACCGAAACTGAGGATGACTTGATTGGAATAAGGGATTTATCATATAAAGTGAAGGACATGTTTTTTTATAGACCTAAAGAAGAAAAAATTGGGAATTTTCAATTGACAACTAGCGTTTCATGTTTTGTGCCAAAACCATTTACTCCTTTCCAATGGTATGGACAAGATAGCGTAGAAGAATTCTACAATAAAATAGACTTATTGAAAAAATCATTTAAAGATCCTAAAATCAAATTTAATTATCACGACCCTAGAGTTAGCTATATAGAAGCCATTATTTCTAGAGGGGATAGAAGAATTTCAAGTTTATTATTAAAAGCTTGGGAATATGGATGTAAATTTGATGGGTGGAGTAGTGCATTTAACTACGATATTTGGCTAAAAGCAATTAATGATTCGGGAATAGATCCATATTATTATGCTAACAGAACGAGAGACTTTGACGAAATTTTACCTTGGGATTTTATCAATGCAGGGCCTACCAAAAAAACTCTAATCAGAGAATATAACAAGGCATTAAATGGGTTAACAACTCCAGATTGCAGAGAAAAATGCAATGGATGTGGCATTGACAACTGCGAAATGAGAGGTGTGTTTAATTGAAAATAAGAGCTAAATATACAAAGCTAGGGTATCTAAAATATTTATCTCATCTTGATTTAGTTAGATTATTCAGCAGAAGTCTTATAAGATCTGATATTCCTGTGAGATATTCTGAAGGGTTTAATCCTCATCCTAAATTATCTTTAGGCAATCCCTTACCTCTTGGAATAGAAAGTGTTAGTGAGTATTTTGACGTTGAACTAACTCAAAGAATGGAACTTAATGAATTTAACAATAGATTAAATAAAGTTTTACCAATTGGGATTAAAATAATCGAATCCAAAGAGATAGACGAGTTTACTCCTTCTATTTCATCTACTATATGCATTAGCGAATATGAAATATCAGCTGATGTCATAAATTCTAGAGAAGTCATCGATTATAGTAATGAAATTGATAAATTATTAAATTTGACCAATATTGATATAGAAAAAAAGAAGAAGAAGGGAAAAAGCAAAGTGACAACTAAAGTAAACATCAGACCATTCATATTAAAATTGTTTGTAGACGATGTTAATGACAATTCAATAAAGTTAAGATCAGTTGTAATGACAGGCGAAAAAGGGAATGTTAAACCAAGTGAATTACTTGAAGTAATCAGTAAAAATACTAATATGAAATTAGATTTAGATAGCATGAATGTAAGAAAAATAGCAAGTTACACAAATGAATTCGGGGAGTATAATGAATAAAATTTATTTTGATATTAAATCTGACAAAAAAACGATATCAATAGTTGAGGACAATAGGTTAGTTGAATATTATGAAGAGGAAAATTTAAGCCGATCTAAAATAGGCAATATTTATCGTGCTAGAGTGGATAGAGTATTACCTAGCATGAATGCAGCGTTTGTCGACATAGGAGATGAAAGAAATGCATATTTGAGTTTTGAAGAGATACCAAATATGCATTTGAATTTTAAATCAAACCCAATAAAATCAGGGGACACTGTCTTAGTACAGGTGATTAAAGATCAAATGGGATCAAAAGGAGCTAAAGTTACTATGAAATTAACTTTAGCAGGGAAATATATAATATATAGTCCATACAAAAAGGGCATAAAAATGTCTAAAAAATTGAATGATGATGACAAACAATATTTAAGAGAAATTGCAGAAGAATTATTTTCAGAGAATGATGGCATAATTTTCAGAACTAATGCATATAGTGCAAAAAAAGAATATATTTTGAAAGAATATTATTCATTGAAAGACAGCTATGAGCAGATTTTAAAACAAATCAACTATTTACCAACTCCTAAGTTAATTTATCAAGAATCTAGCATTGAAGACAAGATATTGAGAGATTATTTTAAACCAAACAAAAATATCATAATCGTAAACGACAAAGATTTTTATTATAACATCTTAAGCAAATTAGATGATGATAGCAATTTAAGAGATAATATTATCTTAGACTTAGAATTTAGTTCAAAGTTAAACACTATAATAACACACGATTTGAGACAAGCTATGTCTAATAAAGTGCCGCTTGAAAGTGGAGGATATATTAACATAGATGAATTAGAAGCATTGACAGCGATAGATGTAAATACAGGTAGTCTAGTAAAAGGTGAAAGTTATAAAAAAATTGTTTTAAAAACAAACTTAGAAGCTGCAAAAGAAATAGCTATACAATTAAGACTCAGAAATATCGGTGGTATAATAATCGTTGACTTTATTGACATGAATTCTAAGGAAGATGTGAATATGCTAAAAAAAATTCTAGAAGAAGAATTCAAAAAAGATAAAAATAATCCCATACTAGTAGAGATAACAAAGTTAAATCTGTATGAAATAGTGAGAGAGAAAAATGTGATTTCTTTAAAGAACAGAATTGATATTTAAAGATAAATCATAAAATATATGATATAATAGTATAGGTCAAATTAGTTCAAAATCAAACTTGACATTTAATTAGATTTTTGCTAAACTGACAAGGTGGTAAGCCGCTCAATGTGGGTTTAAAGCATAGTCACCTGACATTGGCGAGTCTCGGGTAAGAGGAGGTGCACGGATGTACGCAATAATAGAAACTGGTGGTAAACAATATAAAGTTCAAGAAGGAGATATTGTTTATGTAGAAAAACTTCATGCAGATGAAGGAGAAACTGTTAGCTTTGACAAAGTATTGTTGTTATCAAATGAAAGCGGAATAACAGCAGGGAAACCTTTTGTAGAAGGCGCTAAAGTAGAAGGAAAGATATTAGATCATGGTAAACAAAAGAAAATTATAGTTTACAAATATAAAGCAAAAAAGAATGAAAGAAGAAAACATGGTCATAGACAACCTTTTACGAAAGTACAAATTGAAAAGATAGTAGGATAATATGACATATGTTACATTATTTAGAAAAAATGATATTATTTGTGGTTATGAAATAAAAGGACATGCAGGCTATAGACCTCATGGAGAAGATATTGTGTGTGCGGCTATATCTATTTTAGGATATACTGCATTAAATTCTCTTATTGAAGTCGCTAATATTGACACTTCATCATTGAGATATACAATTATTGAGGATAAAGGTTATATGAAGGTTAATTTGAAAGAGAATGTTGGGTATACACAGTCACAATGTGCACAAATCATATTTCAAACACTTATAATTGGTTTAAGACTATTAAATGAAGAATACAAAGAATATATATCCATTGATTTCGAGGAGGTGGATTAAGTGATTAAATTAAATTTACAGTTATTTTCATCAAAAAAAGGAGTAGGTAGTTCAAAAAACGGTAGAGATAGCGAATCTAAAAGACTTGGTGTAAAAAGAGCCGATGGACAGTTTGTACTAGCTGGGAATATTCTTGTTAGACAAAGAGGTACTAAGATACATCCAGGAAATAACGTTGGAAGAGGTGGAGATGACACTTTATTTGCAACAATAGACGGTGTTGTTAGATTTGAAAGAAAAGGCAGAGATAAGAAACAAGTTAGTGTATATCCTCGTGAAGAACTAGCCTAATTTAAAGCTTACCAGTTGGTAAGCTTAAATTTTTAATAAAAATATTTTTATGAGGATGATGTATATGTTTATAGATGTAGCAAAAATATATGTAAAAGCAGGGAAAGGCGGCAACGGAGCAGTTGCTTGGAGAAGAGAGAAATATGAACCCTCTGGTGGCCCATATGGAGGCGATGGAGGAAAAGGTGGATCAGTGATATTAATTGCTGATGAAGGAATAAGAACATTGATGGATTATCGCTATAAAAGATCTTATTACGGACAAAATGGAGAAGATGGAAGAACCAAAAAACAATATGGTAAAGATGGAGAAGATATTGTCTTAAAGGTACCAGTAGGAACAATTGTAAAGGATGAAAAAACAGGAAAAGTAATTGTCGATTTAAAAAAACCAGGAGAAAGTTATATCATAGCTAAAGGAGGTAGAGGCGGAAGGGGTAATGCAAAATTTGCTACTTCTACAAGACAAGCTCCTGGATTTGCAGAACCGGGAACTCCTGGGGAAGAGAGAAATATTATATTGGAGCTCAAACTACTAGCTGATGTTGGTTTGATAGGATACCCTAATGTTGGAAAATCAACTCTGCTATCTGTTATATCTCAAGCAAAGCCTAAAATAGCAAATTATCATTTTACTACATTAAAGCCAAATCTTGGAGTAGTTAGAATAGGAGAAGACAAAAGCTTTGTCGTAGCCGATATACCAGGGCTTATAGAAGGTGCTTCGGCAGGAGTAGGATTAGGGCATGATTTTTTAAGACATGTTGAAAGGACTCGAGTGCTTGTGCATGTTCTTGATGCTTCTGGAAGTGAAGGAAGAAATCCGATAGAAGACTATTATAAAATCAATGAAGAATTATTTCAGTATAGTGAAAAATTGAGAGAAAAAGTGCAAATAATTGCAGCTAATAAAACAGATATACCTTCTTCCCAAAATTGGATTGAGCAAATAAAAGCTGAATTTGAGCCTCAAGGCATTGAAGTTTATGAAATATCTGCTGCGACAAATAAAGGTATAGATAAATTATTATATGCTATTTGGAATACACTAAGCACAATCCCTGTTAACTATGATACTTTCGATGAAGAGTTCATTGATGATGAATTAGTTGAAGAAGATAAAGAGTTAGTTTACAAAGAAAACGGCAAGTTTATAGTAGAAGGTAAGAATATAGAAAGATTAATGCAATCAACTTATATGGATGATTATGATTCACTTAGATATTTTCAAGACACATTAAAGAAAAAGGGTATTGTAGATAGACTAATAGAATTAGGCATTAAAGAAGGCGACTCTGTATTTATCTGCGGATATGAATTTGAATTTTTTAATTAGGAGTTGATGATATGATAACTGGCAAACAAAGAAGTTATCTAAAAAAAATAGCAAATAACACAGAAGCTATTTTTCAAATTGGCAAGAATGGCCTTACTGAAAATTTTATTAAACAAGTTGATGATGCACTTAATGCAAGAGAAATTGTAAAAATAAATGTATTGAGAAATTCAGAACTAGATAAAGATGAAATAGTTGAAACCTTGATAACTCAACTAAATGCCGAGTTTGTACAAAATATTGGAAGAAAAATAACAATATATAGAGAATCTAAAGATAAGATAATAAAATTACCAAACTAAGATATTGGAGATGAGATTGATGCCTATTGGTATTATGGGAGGGACTTTTAATCCTATTCACATTGGACATTTAATAATTGCTGAGCATGTTAGACAAGAATTTAAACTTGGCAGCATTATATTTATTCCAAATGGCAACCCTCCTCATAAAATTAATGAAAACCTAATAGATGCCAAATTACGTTTATCGCTTATAGAAAAGGCAATTGCAGATAATCATTTTTTTACTTCAAGTGATATTGAATTAAGATCTGACAAGATAAATTATACAATTGATACATTACAAAAACTAAAATCTAAATATGTTAATGAAGAGCTATTTTTTATAATAGGTGCAGATACTCTATTTGAATTAGATTCCTGGAAAGATTTTGAAAATGTTTCAAAGTTGACGAACTTCATAGTTTATCAAAGAGCGAGCTATGGTAACGAAACAGTTAATTTAAAAATCAAAAAACTGAAGGATAAATACAATGCAAAAGTATTTGAGAGCAAAGGCCCCTTTATTGATATTTCATCAACACTAATCAGAGATAGGATAGCCAGGGGCCTTTCTATAAAATACCTCGTTCCTGATTCAATACTAAAAGATGTGACAAAAGTATATGGAGGCAGTTGGAATGAATTATGATGAAATAATTAAAAATGTACTTGATGAAAAAAGATATGTGCATACTAAAGGTGTAGTAAATACAGCAATTCAATTATCAGATAAATACGGTTCAAGTAAAGAAAAAGCATTAATAGCAGCTTATTTACATGATTATGCAAAACCACTTAAATATGATGAGTCATTGAAGTTAATAGAGGAATTTGGTATAATTTTAGACGATGAAACTCTAGAAAATCCAGAATTACTGCATGCACCACTTGGAATGGCATTTGCTAAATATAAGTTTGGTATAAATGATGAAGAAATATTAGATGCGATTAGATATCATACTACTGGTAAAGAGAACATGGCATTATTGACTAAAATAATTTATTTAGCTGATTTAATTGAACCTAATAGGAATTTTGATGGTGTAGATAGGATAAGAAAAGTAGCATTTAAAGACTTAGATCAAGCATTAATAATTTCTATGAATAATACTATTGTATACTTAATACAAAAAAATAGTATAATACATTCTGATACTTACAAAGCCAGAAATTACATCATAAGAAATTGGAACAGGGGGAACTAATGAAATCATTTTTCAAGATTTTTTTTAAATGGCTCATAATTTTTTTTGCTTTATTTTTAGTTATAAATATAGTTATTAGCATGTCATTTGACGATTCTAATATGACATTTTTACTCATGGGCATAGATGCAAGTAATGTTAAAGAAGCCAAAGGAGTTAGATCAGATACTATAATGCTTTTTAATTTGGATAAAAAAAATGACAAACTATCTATTGTATCGATTCCTAGAGACACAAGGACTTCAATCAATGGTAGAAAATACAAAGAAAAAATAAATCACTCTTTTGCCTATGGGGGAGCAGAACTTACTACTAGTACTGTATCAAATTTATTAGGCATAGATATCGACTATTATGCAGTAGTTGATTATGATTTAGTTAAAAATTTTATAGATTTAATAGGTGGAGTTGAGATTTATGTTCCGATAGACATGAAATATGAAGATCCAACAGCCAATCCACCACTTCATATAGATTTAAAAGAAGGTCAACAAACCCTAGATGGCGATAAAGCACTCCAGTATTTAAGATTTAGAAAAGGATATGCAAATGCAGATTTAGGAAGAATCGATGCTCAACAAGAGTTTTTGAAAGTGGTAATAAACGATACTTTAAAACTTAGGAATATACCTAAGATTCCTAAAATGATTCAACTTTATAAATCAAATGTAGACACTAATATTCCACTCACGATGGCTATGAGATATGGGTTTAGTGCTTTAGGTAATTCCCTAGATATAGAAACTTATGTGCTACCTGGTAGCCCTAAAATGCTTAATGGTGTATCTTATTATATTCATGATGAAGATGCCACTAAAGAAATAGTAAATAAAATATTTTATAGTAATTAATTTTTTAAAGGAGGGAAAAGAAGAAATAATGAATTTAATCGATGATAAGTTGAGTATAATTAAAAAAGCAATTGAAGATAAAAAGGGTTTTGACATTGAGGTTCTTGATATCAAAAAAATTAGTTCTATAGCTGATTATTTTGTCATTGCAAGTGGAAATTCAACTTCTCAAGTGTTATCAATTGTAGATGAAATTGAATACAAGATGACATTAAACGGATATGAAACAATTGCAGGCAAAGAAGGATATTCCTCTGCTAAATGGATAATTTTAGACTACGATGATGTAGTAGTGCATATATTTAGAAAAGAAGATAGAGAATACTACAATCTTGAAAGATTGTGGAAAGAATATGAGAATATATTAAAATAGGGGGTATAATTTTATGGAAATAAGCTATATCAGTACAGAAAAAGCACCAGCAGCTATAGGACCATATTCGCAAGGAATCGTAGCTGGAAATTTAGTTTTTACATCAGGTCAATTGCCAATAGATCCAAATACCGGCGAATTAGTTAATGATGACATAAAACTTGCAACTAAGACTTCTTTAGAGAATGTCAAATCAATAATCGAAGAGGCTGGCTCAAGCATTGAAAAAGTAATTAAAGTGACAGTATATGTAACTAATATGGATGATTTTTCTAAAATAAACGAAGTATATGCGGAGTACTTTACAGAACACAAACCTGCAAGAAGTTTAGTTGAGGTATCAAAATTACCAAAAGGCGGCTTAATAGAAATCGAAGCTGTAGCAACTCTATAAAAAAGGGCTTTTAAGCCCTTTTTTATTTTGAACCATAACTCATATCTAACATTGCCTTTCTTCTATCTCTTTTCTTTTTTCTCTGGTGTTTTTTATATAGGCTTTTTATGAAATAGAATATTATGACAAACCAATACCAATTGTGAAGAATATTTGTAGGGAATTTTTTATTTGGGTTTATACTCACCTCGGTAGAAGAAATGATATTAGCTTTTCCTAAAAGTTCTCCATTTAATAAATATTGGATTTCTCCTATAACTTGCCCTTGAGAAATAGGGGCAGTTATATTTTCATTTAAAACAGTTTTTCTTTCGACATTTTGAACATCTTGCTTTGAAATAGGAAAAGAGACGTTTTTATCGACAATGCCAGCTACATATGGAACTGATCCATCTTTAATAGGTATGTTGTCTATAAATTGATCTTTGTATCCAAACACTACATTTTCAAAATTTTCAAAACCATAATTAAGAAGTTCAATTGTATCTTGATAGACTTCGTTTCCATTAGCTTTCAAAACTACAGCTAATAACTTTTGACCATCTTTTTCTGCGTACGAAACTAAACAATTTTTTGCTTCACTTGTATATCCAGTTTTAACTCCTAATGCATAAGGGTATTTAATTGGCATAAGCTTGCCTTCAATCTCAACTTTTTCTTGACTAAACAATAATTTATTTGTCAACTTAAGATATCTTGTTTCAGTTTTTACATTTGTAGGAGGGATTTCATAAGTGACCTTAGTTACAATTTTTCTGAACTCATCAAATTGCATGGCATATTTTCCAATTAAAGCTAAATCATATGCTGAGGATACATGATCATCATCATGTAGACCATTTGGATTGACAAAATTTGTATCAACAGCTCCTAACTCTTTGGCTTTTTCGTTCATCATCTTTACAAAATTATCGATGCTACCTCCAATGTGTTTGGCAATGGCAAGAGCACAATCATTTGCTGAAGCTATGAGCATTGCATTTAATAATTGTTCCAACGTCAGTTTTTCACCATAATCAAGAGCTATATGGCTTCCGTATGTCAATTTAATAATTTCTTCATCTATAGTTACATAATCACTTAGATTTACATTTTCTAAAGCAAGTATTGCTGTCATCATCTTTGTAGTGCTTGCAGGATATAATTTTTCGTGTATATTTTTTTGATATAATATATGACCGGAATCATAATCAATCAGTATAGCTGCTTCTGCACCAATATGTAATAGATTAGCATTCCCATTCTCGACAGTTGACGATAATGAAGAAGCTGATGCGAAACTATATTGAGAGAGTATTATAATAATCATCAACATACTACTCACTAATTTAAGTTTTTTCAATTTATCACCACCATTTTTTATGTTATTCATATTATATCAAAAAACTTTAATTTATACATATATTCTTAAGATATAATTATCATTTAATTATCTCCTTTTAAATAGTATAATATTAATATAACTTTAGGAGGTAGAATAATATGTATCACTTTAGTAAAAGAGAGAAGATATTAACAGGGATTATTGGCATATTATTAGTAATGACAATATTTCTTCTAAATCCTGCGAACAGAAGTAATGATGTAAATGAATTGGTAATTACAAATGAAAATGATGCAGATGAAATAATTGAAGTGGAGAATGATCTAGATTTACCTATGGAGATCATGGTACATATTAGTGGCCAAGTATATCAGCCGGGTATTTATAAATTATTTACTGGGGATAGGGTAATAGATGCAGTTAATTTAGCAGGTGGGTTAACTAAAGATGCTGATATAGATAAAATTAATTTAGCTAAAAAGATAGTCGATGAAGAAAAGATATACATACCTAAAGCTGGGGAAAATGTAGATTCAAATTTTGTTGAAGGTGATAATTCTAATATAGATTTAAGTGGAAACAGTGATAATGTGAATTCAAATAAAATTGACATCAATACTTGTACAAAAGAAGCATTAATGTCATTACCTGGCATTGGAACTACATTGGCAGATAGAATAATCGAATATAGAAAGACTACAAAATTTAATAAAATTGAAGATATCATGAATGTAAGTGGTATTGGTGAAAAGAAATTTAATGACATCAAAGAATTTATAATTACAAATTAAGAGGTGATAAAATGGATAAGAGACTTACAAAATTGACAAAAAGTTCAGGGTGAGCGGCCAAAATCGGACCCGATATATTAGCTCAGGTTCTGAGCAATTTACCTAAGACTTATGATGAAAGATTGTTGGTTGGAATAGATACATCTGATGATGCTGCAGTTTATAAAGTGAATGATGAATTGGCCATAATTCAAACTTTAGATTTTTTTACACCTGTTGTAGACGATCCATATACTTTTGGTCAGATCGCTGCAACTAACTCTTTAAGTGATGTTTATGCTATGGGAGGAGAGCCTACATTAGCAATGAATATAGTTTGTTTTCCTGATTGCTTAGATCCCCAAATACTCTCAGAGATATTAAGAGGTGGTTATGATAAAGTAAAAGAAGCTGGTGCAATATTAGTAGGAGGGCATAGTGTTTCAGATGATGAACCAAAATATGGGCTATCTGTAACTGGTTTTGTTCATCCTGATAAAGTTAAATCAAATGCCAATGCACAAGTAGGAGATTATTTAGTGCTTACAAAACCATTGGGTGTTGGAATAATCAACACTGCAATAAAAGGTGAACTTGCAAGTGATAATGCATATGAGAAATGTGTTGATGTCATGACAAAATTGAACAAATATGCCAAGGATGCTTGTGAAGGCATTGATGGAATTAATAGTATAACTGATATAACTGGGTTTGGATTATTAGGACATGCTCTTGAGATGGCAGAAGCTAGCAATGTGAGCATATTGATTTACAGTAGCAGCGTTTACTATATTGAAGAAGCTAGAGAATATGCTAATATGGGTATAATCCCAGCTGGAGCATATAATAATCAAAAGCATATTGGAGGGAAAGTAATATTTGAAAAAGAAGTTGAACAATATTTAAAAGACATTATGTATGACCCTCAAACATCAGGAGGTTTATTAATCTCTGTTAGTGCAGAAGATCTGATTAAATTAGAAAATAATTTAAAATCCCTTGATATTGACTACAGAGTAATAGGGGAAGTAAAAAATAAAGATGAGCACATATTGCATGTGATTTAGTGAAGGGAGTGTTCAAGTGAGCAATAAAAAATACTATCAAATGATTCCAAAAGTAGATGAAATTCTAACAGATGACAGAGTTTTAGAGATTATGAAAACAATGCCAAGGAAAATAGTCATTGAAGCAATTAATGAAGAAATCAATAAGATTAGAGCATTAATACAAAATGATGAGGATGAAAAAAGAATAATTAATAGCTTAAATGAATTGATTATAAATATAATTAATAATTGTATGGAAAAAAATAAATTTAATTTAAGACGAGTTGTAAACGCAACTGGAGTAATAATTCATACAAATTTAGGCAGATCATTACTTAATTCTGATGTAATTGACAACATAATGCAAATAAGCACAAACTACTCTAATTTAGAATTCGATATACAAAAAGGAAAAAGAGGTTCAAGATATTCACATCTAGAAAAGATTATTTCTCAAATAACAGGTGGTGAAGCGGCTCTTGTTGTAAACAACAATGCTGCAGCAGTACTATTGGTATTGAGTACTGTTGCTAAAAATAAAAATGTAATTGTTTCAAGGGGAGAATTAATAGAAATTGGTGGATCTTTTAGAATTCCAGAAGTTATGGAACAGAGTGGCGCCATTTTAAAAGAGGTAGGCACTACAAATAAAACTCATTTTGAGGATTATAAAAATGCAATAGATGAAGAAACTTCATGTATTATGAAAGTTCACACTTCAAACTATAAGATACTTGGATTTACGAGCGATGTGCCAGTTTCTGAACTCAAAGAATTAAAAAACGATAAAATATTGCTTATTGAAGACTTAGGAAGTGGAGTTCTCATAGACTTATCTAAGTATGGTATAAGTTATGAACCAACTGTATCAGATAGCATTAAAAATGGAGCTGATATTGTAACATTCAGTGGGGATAAATTATTAGGGGGACCTCAAGCAGGTATTATCGTGGGAAAGAAAGAATTAATCGATAAGATGAAAAAGAACCCATTGACTAGAGCATTGAGAGTGGATAAATTTACTATATCTGCATTAGAAGCAACTTTTAGGTATTATTTAGATGAATCTACAGCTATATCTAATGTACCAACTCTAAGTATGATCGTTAAGCGCATAGATAAAATAGAAGAACAAGTTATAAGGGTAATGGATGTACTAAAACAAAAAATAAGATCAGAAGAAATTATTTTTGATATAGTTGATGATTTTTCAGAAATTGGTGGTGGTTCTTTACCATTAGAAAAGTTAAATACAAAATGCTTATCAATAGAGTTACGCAAAGGTAATATTGTAGAATTTGAAAGAAATTTAAGAAATTATGAAATACCTATTATATCAAGAATTTTTAAGAATAAAATTCTATTTGATTTTAGAACGATAAGAGAAGATGAAGAAAGTATAGTTATTAAAGCAATAATTAACGCTTGCGAATATATTTAAGGGGAGTAAAAAATGAATCATATCATTATTGGTACAGCTGGGCACATAGATCATGGCAAGACAACTTTAATAAAAGCGCTAACAGGTAGAGAAACAGATAGATTAAAGGAAGAAAAGGAAAGAGGAATTTCTATAGAGCTGGGATTCACATACTTTGATCTTCCAAGTGGCCAGAGAGCAGGTATAATAGATGTACCCGGACATGAAAAATTTATCAGGAATATGTTAGCTGGAGTTATTGGAATAGACATAATATTATTTGTAGTAGCTGCAGATGAAGGGGTTATGCCACAAACTATTGAACATTTAGCTATTTTGGATTTAATTGGTGTGAAAAATGGTTTTATTGTCATTACTAAATCAGATTTAGTAGATGAAGACTGGTTAGAATTAGTTAAAGAAGAGATAAAGGAAAGCACAAAGGGCACTTTCCTTGAAAATTCAAAGATGATCCCTGTTTCTAGCACTAAGAAAATTGGATTAAATGAAGTTATTGAGGAAATAGATAGATTGTCTAGTTTAATTGAGACAAAAGATACTAATGACCTACCAAGATTGCCTATTGATAGAGTATTTACTATTCAAGGTTTTGGGACAGTCGTAACTGGAACGTTATTGAGTGGTGTATTAAAAGTTGGTGATGAGATTGAAATCTACCCAAAATCAATTATTACAAAGATCAGAAATTTACAGGTTCATGACAAAGATGTAAAAGTAGCATATGCAGGGCAAAGAGTTGCTGTAAATTTAGCCAATGTAAAGAAAGATGAGATTAGCCGAGGAGATTGCATTGCTCCTAAAGGTACAATGAAAGAAACCATGATGCTAGATGTAAAAGTTAAATTATTAAAAAACTTAGAAAAACCAATTGAAAATAGAACAAGATTAAAACTTTACTTGGGCACTGATGAAATAATGTGCAGAATTGTTCTACTGGATAGGGATTTATTAGAGCCTGGAGAAGAAGCATTTGCACAACTGAGACTTGAAGAAAAAACAGTTGCGAAAGCAAAAGATAGATTTATTTTAAGATTTTATTCACCTATGTTTACCATTGGAGGAGGAGAAGTATTAGTTGCAAATCCTAGTAAAAGAAAAAGATATGACGAAGATATAATAGAAGAGTTAGCTTTAAAAGAAGAAGGTACAATTCTGGATCATATTGAAAACATATTAGTTAACGAGAAGAATATATTCTATAATACCAAAGAGATAGCTGTTGAGTTATCTTTATTAGAGACAACTATAATAAATGAAATAAAAAAATTAGAAGATGATGGTAAGATTGTTATCTTTGAAATAAATAAAGAAATATATCCAGTACATGTGAGCAAAATAAATGACTTAATTAATTCAATAAAAGTTGAATTAGAAGATTTTCACAAGAAATATCCTTTGAAATATGGAATTCCTAAAGAAGAAATAAGGACTAAATACCTTGGCAAAAACAAACAGAAGCTAGGCGATATGATCATAGAGTATCTAATTAATCAGAGAATGATAAAGCAATCCGGGGATTTACTATCTCTTCCTGACTACGAACCTAGTTTGTCTGATTCAGACAATATTATTAAAGACAAAATCATTGAGATTTTGGATAAAGAAGGTTTTAATTTAATTAAGATTGATGATATATTAAATCTTGACATCAAATGTGATAAAAAGACAATAGAGAACTTGGTTTTCTTTATGATTAGCAAAGGTGATATAATAAAACTAGGAGAGGAATATTTAATAAGCTCCAGTAAATATGAAACAGCAAAAAATGTCTTGCGAGATTATCTAAAGGTAAATGAATTTATAACAGTACCAATTTTTAGAGATCTGCTGAAGACAAATAGAAAATTTGCCATAGCAATGCTTGAGCATTTTGATCAAATCAAATTAACTAAGAGAGATGATGACAAAAGATATTTAATAGAATAAATTGAGGTGTAAAAATGGGTGATAGAATCTTAGTATTAGATCCTGATATAAGTTTTACCAAAACATTAAAATATAGTTTTGAACAAGACAGCTTCCAAATAGATGTTTTTTCTGATTGTGAAAACATAATTGAACTTATAGAAAAGAAACATTATGATATATTAATAACAGAACTTCAGTTATTGAAATCCAATGGTTTAACAATATGTCAGAGTGTTCGTAGTTTCTCTAATATTCCAATAATCTTCATTTCTAGAGTTGACGACGATATCAAAAAAATTTTAGCTTTTGAATATGGGGCCGATGATTATCTTGTAAAACCATTTAATATATTAGAACTAAAAGCTCGAATTAAAGCTATACTCAGAAGAACATCTGACATAAAATTTGAATATAACAATGATGTCATAGAAATATCTGACATAAAAATATTTACTATTGGCAGGAAAATAACAAAATCAGGGCAAGAAATATCATTAACAGGTAAAGAATTTGATTTGATATATGTCTTAGCATCTAATCCAGGGAAGATATTCACACGAGAAGAGCTATTAGAGCGAGTCTGGGGTTATGCTTATTATGGCGATTTGAGGACAGTTGATGTTCACATTCGAAGGATTAGAGAAAAAATAGAAGACAATCCAAAAGATTCTCAGTATATCATGACTAAATGGGGAGTGGGATATTATTTTAAGGAAAATAATATTTCTAATAATTCACTATAATTTTATATAACTGATATTTACTTTGACAAGAGTGAATTTATGGATACATCTATAGTACTGGCATTATTATAAGACCATTAAATTTAGAGTGGATATTGCAAATCGGTACGATAAACAACCTTGAGATATAGGTTGTTTATTTAAGAAGAAAGTAATTCTGTGCTTGAGATTTCTACAAAATAAAATTACATAAATTAAAACTTTAAATTGGTGATACAAAGATAATGAAAAATAATAATAATTACCATGCACCGTTAATTCCTGATTAGATAAACTACCATAATACAAGGTTTGAACCACTTGACAAGTGAATGCAATATGTTATACTTATAAAGTGTTTAAATACTTGGGAGTAGATGGGTGCTGGTGTGCCCTCTGGTCTTCAAAACCAGTGCGAGGGGTTAGGAGCCTCTTGGGTGGGTTCGATTCCCACATACTCCCGCCACTTTTTATAAGCTGCTTAGGTAGCTTTTTTATTGTTTATAATTATAATTTATTTTTTCTTAGCTATTATGTCTGCTATAATCGAAATTGCACTATCTATAAAATCACTTATATATTCACCATTAAAATTTCCTTGGATGAGGTCGTTACTGCCCCCACCTTTTATATCATATATTTTTGACAACTCATCAAATACATTTTTCATATTTATGTTAAAAATCTCAGGCTTAGTAATTGTAAATAGCATGCCATTAGGGGACTTCAATGCATAAATTTGGAAAATATCGTCGTGATTATTTTTTATATGCCGTCTGATATTATCAACATAAATTGAGTCTTCATCACTGAAAGATTCAATTATGAACTTGACATTATTTATTTTTTGGACTTTAGATATCAATTCAAAAGCTTTTAATTCAACTATTTTTTCTTTCAACTTTCTATTATTCTTTTCCAATGATTTATTATATTCCACTATTTCGTTTACTTTATTTGCTAAATTATATTCACTGGTTGAAAGATTTTTCCTCATACTATCGAATGTGGAATATATTGTTAAATAATGATTTAAAGCTCTTTGACCAGCAATGAACTTAATTCTAATCTTAGATTTAATTTTTTCAAATCCAATGATTTTTACTAGTCCTATTTCCCCAGTATAAGACACATGAGTGCCTGCACATATTGAATAATCGAGTCCTTCTATCTCAACTATTCTTATATTTTTTTCAATTGGCACATTTTTCCTAATAGGTATATTTCTAAGGCCATCTTTATCAACTATGTATGATGAAACCTTAAAATTTGACTGTATTATCTTATTTGCAAGAATCTCAGCTTTTCGAATTTCATTTTCGTTTATATCTTTTACTGATAGATCGATAGTACTATATTCATTGCCCATATGAAAACTCTCTGTCTGCCAATTGAAGATTTTATAGAAAGCTGCTGAAAGAATATGCTGAGAAGTGTGTTGTTGCATATGATCAAATCTTCTTTCAAAATCAATTGATAATTTTACATCCAACTTGTCAATATTTTTTTCTAGGACGTGAACAATATCAGAATTGTCTTCATAAACATCTTTGACTTCTATATCATTTATATAACCATAATCCCTAGGCTGCCCACCTGATAAATTTGGATAAAAAATAGTTTTATCTAGTTTTAAGTAACACTTTCCATCCTTGAGGTACTTTTCAGTTATAGTAGCATCTATATAAGTTAAATAGGGATTTTCCCAGTAGATTCTATTTGACATATTATTCAACTCCTTTGTTTAATAATACCATAAATATACTTCTATGATATAATTATATTATTCATTTGATAATTGTTAAGGAGAATAGAATGAAAAGACCCTCTTTCCTATTGATATTTGGACTTATATGTGGGATATTATTTTCTTATTACTTTGAATTGACTCATGCAATAATTATTTTCATAATTTTTATAGGGTTATTTGTCCTATTCGCATTTGAAAATATTCACAGATATTTTTTTGGTCTATTTTTTATATTCTTTCTGATTGGCGTACTTATTTGTAATATCAATCTAAAGAGTAAATTAGATGATTACATAAATGAAGATCATCAGTATATAGGTGTTATAGATAGCATACAAATAGAAGATAAAAAAACTAAAATAAAAATGAAATTAGTTTCAATTGACAATGGTGCATGTAGTGAGAAAATATTACTCACAACGGATAAAGGAAAAGATTTTACTTTAGGCCAAAAAATCGAGTTTACAGGGATTATAAAAAAAGCTAAAGAGAATACAAATCCAAAATTATTTAACTATAAAAAATATCTTCTTAGTGAAAAAATTCATTATACCACTTATCAGGATAGCACAAAAATCTACATAGATAATGAAGAAATCTCATTTAAATATATTTTAAGAACTAAATTTAAAAATTATGTAATTGCAAATTTTAGCAGTTTATCAAAGAGCAATCGCGATTTAATGATTAGTACGATACTTGGAGACAGTAGCTATTTAGAAGATGACCAATATGATATATATAAGGAGATAGGGCTATTACATTTATTAGCAGTTTCTGGTTTGCATATAAATCTACTCGCTTTGTTTATGTCTAAGTCTTTAGCCTATCTTGGAGTCAATAGAAAGATAAATACATTAATATCTATAGCCTTGATATTTATTTATGGTTTTTTAATTGGATATCCTGCATCATGTGTAAGGGCTATAATTATGTTTTCACTTAACTTATTGGCATCGTCATTTCATAAACCATATGATTCATTAAATTCATTGTATATCGCTGCTGGAGCTAGTTTAATGTTAAATCCATTCTGGATTTTTAGTATAGGATTTATATTATCATACATTGCTTGTTTTTCAATAATTATATTCTTTGATAGAATTAAGAAATTGTTTTATCCTTTTGAGGGGTTCATCATTCAAAATCTGTCTATTGTTTTGTCTGTAAACCTGTGTCTTATGCCAGTTCAAATTTTTTATTTTAATAAATTTAATTTTATATCAATAATATCAAATTTAATTGTCGTCCCTATTGCAAGTATAAACTTAATAATTGGGTTTTTGTCTTTGCTATTTAGTAAATTAACCTATGTTTTAAATATTACTATGAGTTTACAAAATATTTTAACAGGTGTATTTCAAGAATATACAGCTTTGAATTTCAATTTTAAAACACCAACGATTTTAGAAATGGTTTTTTACTTCCTAATCTTAGCAACCATTTATAATAGAAGTATTATATTGAATTTGAAAAAAGAAATAAAGAAAGCTGTCGTGTGCTTTACAATTTTATTCATAACAGTATATTCAATGGGAATATATAAAAACATTGACGACATAGTCGTTGATTTTATTGATGTAGGACAGGGAGATAGTGCATTGATTAGATACAGAGGGAATAATATTTTGATAGACGCTGGAGGTTCAGCTTTTTCGGATTTTGATATAGGTGAGAATATAACATTTCCTTATCTTATAAAATCAGGAATTAACAAGCTAGATGCTTTAATTATTTCTCATTATCATGATGATCACTATAAAGGCAGCATGGCAGTTATTGATAATTTAGTAGTGGAAAAAATAATTTCTAGTAAATATCCTCCGGATGGCGAATTTTTAAACATTATTTCTCAAAATAATATACCAATATATACATTAAACAGCAATGACCATATTTTTTTAGGGGATAAATTGAATATTGATATTTTGTGGCCAAAGGCTAATACTGAATTTTATGACAATGAAAACAACAATTCACTTGTTTGCTTAGTAAGCGCTAATGGTTTTAGATTGCTTTTTACAGGCGATATAGAGAAAGAAGTTGAAGAACAACTCTTAGAAAATAAATATGGCAAAGTAGACATATTAAAAGTTGCACATCATGGAAGTGATACATCTTCTTTACCTGAATTAATAGATCAATTAAATCCAAAGATCAGTGTAATATCTGTTGGGAAAAATAATATTTATGGACATCCGTCAAACCAAACTATCCAAACTCTTTTAAATGTAAATAGCAGCATTTATAGAACTGATGAAATGGGGCTTATTAGTGTTATAATTAAAAGAGATAGAATTATAATCAAGCCATATCAAGGACCTTTTTATCAAGAAGATTTAATTAAATATATAGTTAATGGGAAATATTATTTTTTAGCATTAATCATTTTCATATATATATCTAATATCACAGTTAGAACTTATCTAAAAATGGAGGACAGAATACATGAATTACAATGAATTCAAATTGACAATTAAAAAAAACGACCTAAAAGAAAAATATTTATTCACCGGAGAAGAAGTTTATTTAATGGATGAAGCACTAGATAGACTTATTAAAGCAAATATACCTCATGGGACAGAAGGTATGAACCTGACTAGAATAGATTTAAAAGATGCAAATATCGAAGATATAAGGGATAGCGTTGTAACACTACCATTTTTAGCACAGAGAAAATTAACAATCGTATATAGCCCTGAGCTATTAAGTGAAAATTATGATACTAAGGCTTATAAGGATTTATTTAGTGATTTAGGAGATCATCAAGTACTTATACTAATCGATAATGGTGGAAAGATAAAATCGAATTCGAAATTAATTAAATGTTTTAAAACCGATGAAATTATTATGTTTGATAAGTTAAAAGGAAAAGATCTGACAATTTGGATTGAAGAAAAATTAAAAGTGCACAATAAAAAAATTGATTCAAAAAATTTAAATTATTTTATTCAACAAAGTGGTTATTTGAGCAAAAATTTAAAATTAAATCTCAATGATCTTGAGAACGAAATTCTTAAAATTGTCTCTTATTCGGACAAAGAAATTATTGATAAAAATACAATTGACAATTCCATGATAAAATTATTAGATAGAAATATATTTGACTTATTGACATCAATTGGGGAGCAAAATGTTGACAGTTCTCTAAAAATATTTTCTGAAATATATCTAATGGATGAGCCAGTGATAAAGATAATTTACATGATAAATAGACAATTGAGATTACAACTAGCATATAAGAGCTATAGAAAAGCCAATTACAGTGATGAACAGATTATTGCTCTATTGAAGATAAAACCATATGAATACAATAAAATATCAGCAATAAGCAATAGATATACAATTAGCAGATTGACAAAGAGCATTCAAATAGTTATTGATACTGAAAAAACTTTGAAGAGCAAAGCGACAAATGAAAAATATGAGTTAGAAAATTTAATTGTTAGACTTGTAAACACTAACTATAAATAAAGAACTTCGGATTCTCCGAAGTTTTTATTACATTGCTTGATTTAATTTTTTTGTAAGTCTACTAATTTTTCTAGAAGCTTGATTCATATGGATAACATTTTTATGAGCTGCTCTTTTTAGCTTTTTATCTATTGTTTTTAGCAATGATCTAGCTTCATCAATCTGGTTTGCTTGTAAAGCAGATTCAAATTTTTTAATGTAAGTTTTTATTTCTGATTTTCTAGCTCTATTTAATGCAGTCTTTTTTTGAGTGACTAATATTCTCTTTTCAGCGGATTTTATATTTGCCATCGTTTCACCTCCTCGTAATCTAACAAAAATTATTTTATCATCATTGTCACTATATTGCAAGGGAAATTAACAATTCAGATTAAGCAAAAAACGATAAGAGCATGAAACAATCAATATAAATTGATTTTATTTGTTGAACATTATTACTTATTCTAATTGATTTACGTCTACATAGTGGTATAATATCAATAGGTTAATTGAAATGAGAGTAGGAGGAAAATTGATTGGATTATGATGATAACAAAAAGAAAGGGAAAAGCGAGTTGGCAGAATGGTTAAAAAGTATAGCAATTGCAATATTTATTGCAGTATTAATAAAGACTTTTGTTTTTAATACGACATATGTAGTTGGTAATTCGATGTACCCTACATTATATGAAAGTGATAGATTAATAGCTTTAAAATTACCATTATATTTTACAGATCCAAAGCCTGGTGACATAGTAATATTAAATGCACCTGATGTTGAGAATAAAGATTATATTAAAAGAGTGATTGCAGTTGAGGGGGATACTGTACAAATATCTGATGGCAAAGTATATGTGAATGGCAAACAAATAGAAGAAAGTTATTTAAATGGAGATGAATACACTCATATTTATAGTGAGAACTATTGGATAATACCAGAAGGAGAAGTTTTCGTACTAGGAGATAATAGAGCAGAAGGTGCTAGTAAAGACAGTAGGTATTTTGGCACAGTAAAAATTAAAGAAATAAAAGGCATAGCTAAATTTAGATACTATCCTTTTGATTCAAGATTTGGTAAACTTAATTAGCCTCCCATTTTTGGGAGGATTTTCCTATATAGTTTGGAGGTAAATTAATGCACGTAGAAAGAGAGAACATAAGAAATTTTTCAATAATAGCACATATTGATCATGGAAAATCAACTTTAGCTGATAGGCTTATTGAAAAGACAGGTATGATAACACAGAGGGAAATGCAAGAACAAGTTTTAGACAAGATGGATTTAGAAAGAGAGAGAGGCATCACAATTAAATTAAAAGCAGTAAGGCTTAATTACAAGGCTAATAATGGTAAAGATTATATTTTTAACTTAATAGATACACCAGGACATGTAGATTTTAACTATGAGGTATCTAGATCTTTAGCCGCCTGTGAAGGTGCTATTCTAGTCGTTGATGCGACTCAAGGAGTAGAAGCTCAAACGCTGGCAAATGTCTATTTAGCAATTGATCAAGATTTAGAGATATTTCCAGTAATAAATAAAGTAGATTTACCTAGCGCAAGACCAGAAGAAGTTGCTCAAGAAATTGAGGATATTATTGGCATTGAAGCTTTGTATGCACCTCATATATCCGCTAAGGAAGGCCTTAATATAGATCAGGTTTTGGAGGGAATAGTTGAGAGGATCCCTGCACCTATTGGAGATGAAAACAAGCCATTAAAAGCGTTAATTTTCGACTCTTATTATGACCCTTATAAAGGAGTAACTTGCTACATAAGAGTTTTTGATGGAAAGATTTTCCCAGGCATGAAGATCAAAATGATGTCAACTGGAAAAGAATTTGAAGTAACAGAAGTTGGAATAAACACTTCTAAACAAATTCCAATGGATTTTTTAAGTGCAGGCGAAGTTGGGTATGTAGCAGCGAGCATTAAAAATGTTAAAGAAGCTAGGGTTGGCGATACGATCACAGATGCATATAACCCCACAGATCAACCGCTGCCTGGTTATAAAAAAGTTACGCCTATGGTCTATTGTGGAGTGTATCCTGCTGAAGGTGAGGATTTTAATAGTGTGAGAGATGCTTTAGAAAAATTACAAGTAAATGATGCTAGTTTAGTATTTGAACCAGAAACATCGCAAGCATTAGGCTTTGGATTTAGGTGTGGCTTCTTAGGACTTCTTCATATGGAAATCATTCAAGAAAGACTTGAAAGAGAATTTGATTTGAACATTATAACTACAGCTCCGAGCGTAATTTACAAAGTTCATAAGACTGATGGAGAGGTTATTGATATTCAGAATCCTTCAAATTTACCTAAACCATCCGAAATAGATTTCATAGAAGAGCCGATAGTATCTGCTTCTATAATGACTCCGTCTGAGTATGTAGGTGCAATAATGGAGCTTTGCCAAAACAAGAGAGGCGTATTTTTAAATATGGAGTATTTGGACCAAAAAAGAGTTACTTTAAAATACGAGTTACCGTTAAATGAAGTAATCTACGATTTTTTTGATGCTTTGAAATCAAAAACGAGAGGATATGCTTCTTTTGATTATGAACTAAAAGGGTATAACAGAAGTGAATTAGTCAAATTGGACATATTAATCAATGGAGAGCTAGTAGATGCCTTTTCTATGATTGTTCATGAAGAAAAAGCTTATGAAAGAGGTAGAATTATAGCAGAAAAGCTTGTGGATGTAATTCCAAGACACCAATTTGCAATACCAATTCAGGCGGCAATAGGATCAAAGATAATTGCAAGAGAAACAATTAGGGCTTTGAGAAAAGACGTTTTAGCTAAATGTTATGGTGGAGACATTTCTAGGAAGAAAAAGCTATTAGAAAAACAAAAAGAGGGAAAGAAGAGAATGAGACAAATAGGGTCAGTTGAAGTACCACAAGAAGCATTTTTGAGTGTTTTAAAATATGATGAAAAGAAGTAGATAAAAATGAATGAATTGGGAATTTATATTCATATTCCATTTTGCATCAAAAAATGTGATTATTGCGATTTCGTTTCAGTAAAACCAAATGATAGCCTTATTGAGGCTTACATTAGCTCTCTTCTAAAAGAGATAGAAATTTATAGTAAGCTTATTAATAAATTTAATATTGATTCTATATTCATTGGGGGAGGTACACCCTCTAGCATTGACACAGAGTATATCGGGAAAATATTTGAAAAATTATATAGTTCATTTAATATTGTTTCAAATCCTGAGATCACAATAGAAGTTAATCCTGGCACTGTTGAAAATAAGAAATTAAAGGCATATAAGCAATATGGGATCAATAGAATTAGTTTAGGAGCACAATCATTGAATGATAAAATTCTATTAAATATTGGGAGAATTCACAATGAGCTCGACATATTAAATACAATAGAGTCAATAAAGATGGAAGGCTTTAAAAATATAAATTCTGATTTAATGATAGGATTGCCTGAGCAAACATTAGACGATGTAATGAGCAGTTTAGAAAAAATTATACAGTTAAATCTCACGCATATATCTTTATATAGTTTGATTATTGAAAAGGGAACTAAATTATATGAGCTTGAAAAAAATGGGAAACTACTTTTACCAAATGAAGATGAAGAGAGACTAATGTACCATCAAGCGAAGAAAATATTAGAAAAAAGTGGATATATTCAATATGAAATTTCAAATTTCGCTAAACCCGGTTTTGAATGTAAACATAATCTAAAATATTGGACTTTACAACCCTTTGTTGGAATTGGACTAAATAGCCACTCAAATATATGGAATTATAGATTTTGGAATTATTCAAATTTTAAAGATTACGATTATTATATAAAAAAAGGGAAATTACCTATAGAGAATAGAGAATTTATAAACACAAATTCAAAGATAACCGAATTTATGATACTTGGAATAAGATTAAACTCAGGAATAAACAAAGAAAAATTCAAAAGGCTATTTGGTACTGACATGGATTATTACTATAAAGATGCTATACAAAAGAATATTAATGACGGTTTGATTTATGATGATGGCCAGTGTATTAAATTGACAAATAAAGGACTAGATCTAAGCAATATTGTAGAATTAGATTTCTATATTTAACATAAAAATACTTGACAAAATTTGAATTAGATGGTAGTTTATATATAGAATTAGCACTCAATAAGGTAGAGTGCTAACAATCATCCAAAGGATAGAGGTGATCATATGTTGGATGAAAGGAAATTGAAAGTCCTATTAGCGGTTATAGATAGCTATATAGTTACAGGAGAGCCGATTGGATCTAGAACGATTACTAAATTTTATGATTTAGGGGTAAGTTCTGCAACGATAAGAAATGAGATGTCAGATTTAGAAGATTTAGGGTATCTCAATAAAACACATACTTCTTCTGGGAGAATCCCTTCGGATAAAGCGTATAGGTTTTATGTTGATAACTTTTTTAAAAACAGCATAATAGAAATTGACAAGAGCAGAAAAGAACAAATTAAGAGATATATAAAACAAGAGTATAAGGAAATAGACCAGCTCATAGAGGACTTGGCTAAAATTCTTGCTCAACTGACTAAATACACTGCTGTGGCGCTATCACCTCAAATCAAAGAAACCAAGATAAAACATATACAATTGTTGCCAATGGAGCAAAATCAGATACTTGCAATTATGGTTAATGAAGCAGGACTAATCAAAAAGTCGATAATAAACTTAGAAAATAAAATATCCGAAGATAATCTTATTTATATAAGCAATTATCTTACCAAGAAATTAAAAAACAAGACATTTTCAGAATTAGCAAATGACATCAGCAATGGGATATTAGATGATTATTTTGAGTATAAGAACGACTTAAAGAGATTAATACCTATACTTTCTGGTTTTGTTGAGGACGTAGAAGACATGAAAGTATATGCTGATGGGATAACAAATATATTGGGATTTCCAGAATATAGGGATATTGATAAAGCAAAAGAGGTCTTATCAGTTTTAGAAAATGAGGATAAGCTTATTTTTGCACTTACTAACAACAAATTAGAAGAAATTGATGTAAAAATTGGAGAAGAAAATAGTGATGATTGTATGAAAGATTTAAGCATTATCACTGCAACTTATAATACTGAAGGAGAGATCATTGGTAAAATTGGGATTATTGGCCCTAAAAGGATGAATTATATTGAATTAATAAAGACGATTTGGGTATTTTCAGAAAGCATTACTGACATATTAAATGATTATTTTAATTGCAATGAGAGGTGATAATGATGGCCGATGATAATAAAACAATAAAATATGAAGATCAGAAAACTGATACAGACGATGTTTACTCTGATAATGAACCGAAATACGAAGATGATTCTAAGGAGGTAGACGACATAAATAAAACAAAAGAGCTACTAGCTCAAAAAGAAGAAGAAATAAATGATTTAAACAATAAAATAACAAGATTACAAGCAGATTTTTTGAATTATAAAAAAAGATCAGAAAAAGAGAAAGAAGAATCAATAAATTTCGGAATTCAAACAGTCATTACGGATTTACTCCCTATTATAGATAATTTTGAAAGAGCACTTGATGCTGCTGCAAATAAAGAAGATAGTTTTTATAAGGGAGTAGAAATGATAAAAGACCAGCTTTATGATTTATTAGAAAAATACAATATAAAAGAAATAAAAGCTTTAGGAGAAAAATTCGATCCAAATATTCACTATGCAATTTCAACAGTGGATGCTCAAGAAGAAGCAGGAACTGTGGTAGAAGTTTATCAAAAAGGGTATTTAATGGAAGATAAGGTAGTCAGACCATCTATGGTAATAGTATCAAAATAAAGGAGGAGATATTATGAGTAAGATAATAGGAATTGACTTAGGTACAACTAACTCTGCCGTAGCAGTAATGGAAGGTGGAGAACCAATAATAATCCCTAATTCAGAAGGTAATAGAACTACACCATCTGTAGTGGCATTTACAAAAGATGGAGAAAGATTAGTAGGAGAAACTGCAAAAAGACAAGCAATCACAAATCCAGATAGGACAATACAGTCAATTAAAAGACATATGGGAACAGATTACAAAGTTAAGATAGATGGAAAAGAGTATACTCCTGAAGAAATTTCAGCTATGATATTACAAAAATTAAAAACTGATGCTGAAAATTATCTTGGAGAAACAATAACTGAAGCGGTTATAACAGTTCCAGCATATTTCACAGACAGCCAAAGACAAGCAACTAAAGATGCAGGTAAAATAGCTGGGTTGAATGTAAAGAGAATAATAAATGAACCTACAGCTGCAGCATTAGCATATGGGCTGGATAAAGAACATGGCCAACACAAGATAATGGTTTATGACTTAGGTGGAGGAACTTTCGACATATCAATACTTGAAGTAGGCGATGGAGTATTCGAAGTATTAGCTACTAGAGGAAACAATAGATTAGGCGGAGATGACTTTGACAATAGATTAGTTGACTATATTGCAGAACAATTCAAAAAAGAACATGGCATAGATTTAAGAAAAGATAAAATGGCTTTGCAAAGACTAAAAGAAGCTGCAGAGAAAGCTAAGAAGGAATTGTCTACAACTAAATCAACGAATATCAACCTACCATTTATTACAGCAACTAGTGAAGGACCATTACATCTAAACATGGATATAACAAGAGCAAAATTTGAAGAATTAATTGCTGATTTAGTTGAAATGACTATAGAACCTGTAAGACAAGCACTTAAAGACGCAGGATTGGAAGCAAGCGAGATAGAAAAAGTGCTTTTGGTAGGTGGCTCTACAAGGGTTCCTGCTGTACAAGAAGCTGTTAAAAAAATAATTGGAAGAGAACCACAAAAGGATATAAATCCTGATGAATGTGTTGCAATAGGTGCAGCTATTCAAGGCGGTATATTAAGTGGTGAAGTTAAAGATTTACTATTACTAGATGTTACACCATTGTCATTGGGAATTGAAACATTAGGTGGAGTAACAACAAAATTAATTGAGAGAAATACTACTATACCAACTAGAAAATCTCAAATATTCACAACTGCTTCAGATAATCAAACTTCAGTAGATATTCATGTAGTACAAGGTGAAAGACAAATGGCCAGTGACAACACAACTTTGGGCAGATTCCAATTGACAGGTATACCACCTGCTCCAAGAGGAGTACCTCAAATAGAAGTTACTTTTGACATAGATGCAAACGGAATAGTAAATGTAAGTGCAAAAGACTTAGGTACAGGGAAAGAGCAAAAGATCACAATTACTTCTTCTACTAATTTAAGCGAAGAAGAAATACAAAAGAAAATCAAAGAAGCAGAGAGATTTGCTGAAGAAGATAGAAAGAAAAAAGAGAGAATAGAAATAAGAAATAATGCAGATTCAATGGTTTATCAAACTGAAAAGATATTGAAAGACCTTGAAGGGAAAATATCAGATGATGAAAAGAAGAAAGTAACAGATAAGTTGGATTCATTGAAGAAAGCTTTAGAGGGCGATGATATTGAAGACATCAAGAATAAGACTGAAGAATTGACAAATGAATTCCAAGCAATTTCACAAAAATTATATGAAAATGTTCAATATCAACAAAGTGGAACAAATGAAGGCAACAAATCTGATGATGTAGAAGATGCAGATTATGAAGTTGTTGACGAAGACTAATTAAAATAGAAGAGTCAAAGCTAATGCACATTAGCTTTGACTCAAAATTTTAAGATAGGAATAGGAGCTGGTGTATGACCGTGAGAGATTACTATGAGATATTAGAAGTCACTAAAGAAGCCTCACTGGAAGAAATCAAAAAATCATATAGAAGACTTGCTAAGAAATATCATCCTGACTTGAATCCAAATGATAGCGAGGCTGAAAAAAAATTCAAAGAAGTAAATGAAGCTTATGAAGTATTAAGCGATGAAGAAAAAAGAGCTAGATATGATAGATATGGTCATGACGGAGTAAATCAACAAGGAGCTAATTTTGGCGGATTTGGAGATATATTTGATGATTTATTTGATATTTTTGGAGGCGGATTTTCGAGAGGTTTCAATAATAATAAGAGAGGACCAGAGAGAGGTACGGACTTAAGATATGATTTAAAATTGGAATTTAGAGAAGCTGTTTTTGGTGTAAAAAAAGAAATTTCAGTAAAAAGAATGGAAGAATGTGGGACATGTAACGGTACAGGTGCAAAACCAGGAACGAGTAAAACTACTTGCAGCAAATGTAAAGGAACCGGTGAATTGAGATATAATCAGCAAACACCATTTGGAAGATTTGTAAGAGTCATGCCATGTGACGAATGCAATGGAAGCGGAGAAATAATTGAAGAAAAATGTGAACATTGTCATGGAACGGGAAAAGAGCTAAAATCGAAAAAAATAACGATAGACATACCAGCTGGTGTAGATAACGGAAATGTAATTACCCTAAAAGGAGAAGGAAATATTGGAGAAAAAGGAGCTCCAAGAGGTGATTTATATATTTATATTTCAGTGAAAGAGGATCCATTATTCAAAAGAGAAGGAAATGACTTATTTGTGACCGTACCAATAACATTTACAGAAGCTACTTTAGGAGCTGAGATAGAGATACCTACATTAGAGGGTAATGAAAGTTACAGCTTACCCGAAGGAACTAAATCTCATTCTAGATTTAAATTAAAAAATAAAGGTGTACCAAATGTTAGGGGTACCGGAAGAGGAGATTTGTATTTTACGGTTGAGATTGTAATTCCTACTAACTTAAATGAGAAGCAAAAGAAAATGCTACTCGATTTATCTAAGGAGTTAGGTGAAAAATACAGTGTTCCTACAAAAAAGAAATTTTTTGATAAAGTTAAAGATGTTTTTCACTAACAACCACATTTGTGGTTGTTGTTTCATATGTAGAAAATTTTAGATATTTAAGGTATAATGTATTTAAACAAATAGCTTGGTAGGAGTGTTAGCATGAAATGGTATGAATTTTTAGTTAAAACTAATAGAGAAAATGAAGATTTAGTTACATATATTTTATATGATATAGGGGCAAAAGGTCTTGAAATTGAAGATGAAGGTACCATAAATGAAATCATTGAACAAAAAGATAAATGGGATTTTATCGATGAAACTTTGCGGGTAATAAACAGTGACGATATAACGATTAAAGCATATTTTTCTGAGGCAGATGATATAGATTTTATAAAAAATACTTTAAATGATAGAGTAGTAAATGATCATATTGGTTTATTATCAATAAATGTAGTAGATGAAAATGAATGGAAAGATAACTGGAAGGCGTTTTTTAATACAATGAGAATCGGAGAAAATATTATAATAAAACCAACTTGGGAGGATTATGTACCAAAGGATGATGATATTGTTATAGAGTTAGATCCAGGGATGGCTTTTGGAACTGGCACCCATGAGACAACATATATGTGCGCACAAGCCCTTGAGAAATTTAGCGTAAAAGGGAAGAAAGTATTTGATGTAGGGTGTGGCAGTGGAATTTTGAGCATAATCGCTGCTAAACTAGGAGCAAAACAGGTAATTGGTATAGATTTAGATATGACTAGTGTAGAAGTTGCTAAAAATAACATATCAAACAACAATGTTGATGATATTGTAGAAATTAGGCATGGAGACTTATTATCACAGATTTCTGACAAAGCTGATCTTATCGTAATGAATATAGTTGCTGAAATAGTAGCGGATTTAGTCGGTGATTTAAATAAATATTTAGCTAATGATGGAATATTTATTTGTTCTGGAATAATTGATAAAAAGAAACAAATAGTAATCGATGCATTGAATAGAAATTATTTTGACATATTGGAAATCAATAATACTAATGACTGGATTTGTATAGTCGCAAAGAGGAGATAAGATGCATAGATTTTTTATTGACGAAAAACCTAAAGATAAACTGATAACAATAATTGGGAAAGACGCAAAACATATTAAAGATGTGTTACGAATGAAATCTGGAGATATGATTGAGATAGTCTATGATAATATTAAATACACATGCAAAATAAATCGCTTTGATACTAATTCTGTAATACTAGATATAGTTCAATTTGGCAGTATAAGCAATGAACCAAAATTGAAAATTAATTTATACCAGTCAATTCCAAAATCTAATAAAATGGAATTAATATTACAAAAATGCACAGAAATAGGAGTGACATCATTTACACCAGTTATCACTGCTAGAACTATAGTAAAAATAGATGATTTAAATAAAGAACTAAAAAAAATTTCACGTTGGCAAAGCATTGTGCATGAGGCTTCAAAACAATCCAAAAGAGATATAATACCAGTAGTAAATCCAATAATTAGTTTTAGAGACGCTATAAATCAATTTATGAATAATATTACTATTGTTCCCTATGAAAATGAACACTATGAAGATCTACATTCTGTGAGGGACAAGTACATTAATTCAGAACAAGTAAATATTTTAATTGGACCTGAAGGAGGATTTACTGAGCAGGAAATAAATGAACTAAAAGAAATTAATTCTATAGTGGTTTCTCTAGGTCCAAGAATATTAAGAACAGAAACAGCTGGTGTAGTAATTTCAACGATTTTATTACATGAGGCACATGATTTAGGAGTGATTAAATGAATAGAGTAACATTTCATACGTTAGGGTGCAAAGTAAACCAGTATGAAACTGAAGCAATGATAGAATTATTTAAAAATAAGGGATACAAAATTGTAAATGAGGAAGATTTTGCAGATATTTATGTAATAAATACTTGTACTGTAACAAATATGTCTGACAGGAAATCTAGACAATTTATAAGAAAAGCAAAAAAAATTAATCCTGAATGTTTAGTGGCAGTAGTAGGATGCTATTCCCAAGTATCGCCAGAAGAAGTAGAAAACATTGAAGGCGTAGATGTAATAATAGGTACAAACAATAGAAATATGATAGTTGAACTTTGCGAAGAATCTAAAATTACAGGAGAAAAAATAAATAAAGTCATTAAATCTAATCAATTAAAATCATTTGAGGAAATAAAAATAAATACGATTGAATCAAAGACGAGAGCGTATTTAAAAGTTCAAGATGGATGCAATCAATACTGTAGCTACTGTATAATACCCTTTGCACGAGGACCGGTAAAAAGCAGGGAATACAATGAAGTAGAAAAAGAAGTAAAAAAACTTGCTGAAAACGGATTTAAAGAAATTATTTTGACAGGCATACACATCGCATCATATGGAAAAGATTTAGGAGATATAGATTTGAAAAAGCTTATTTATAATTTGAGCTTTATAGATGGTATCAAGCGTATTAGATTAAGTTCAGTTGAACCAAATATAATAGATGAAGAATTCATGAAGATATCGTATAATACTAACAAGGTATGTGATCATTTTCATTTATCTCTTCAAAGTGGAAGTGATACAGTATTAAGTAGAATGAACAGAAAATACAGTACAAAAGAGTATTATGATAAAGTTGAATTAATAAGAAAGTATTTTCCAAATGCTGGAATCACTACTGATGTTATAGTGGGATTTCCAGGAGAAACGGATGAGGAGTTTAAGCAGACCCTAGATTTCGTTAAAAAGGTTGGCTTTTCCAAAATCCATGTGTTTAAATTCTCCCCTAGAAAAGGGACAAAAGCATACAGCATGGAAGGCCAAATACCAAGTAATGTAAAAGAAGAAAGAAGCAAAATATTAATTGAATTAAGTGATAATATGATGTCTGATTTTCATAAAAAATTGATAGGTAAAAAAGCAGACGTGTTATTTGAATCTAAATATAAAGAAGATTTCTATGAAGGGTATACAACTAACTATGTTAGAGTAATCAAAAAATCTGAAACTGATTTAGTAGGCCAAATTGAGAGGGTAACCCTTAAAGAAATATCAGACGATAAGATGTTAGCTATTTAATTACAAGGAGGTGAGATAGAGTGGATTGTTTATTTTGCAGCATCATAAATAAAGAAATACCTAGTGATATAATTTATGAAGATGAATTTGTGATAGCAATAAATGATATAAATCCTCAAGCACCTGTACATTTCTTGATAATACCTAAGAAACATATCGATTCATTGAATCAGCTAGAAGACTCTGATTTAAGTTTCATAACACATATTGCGAAACTAATACCTAAATTAGCTAAAAGCTATGGCCTAGACGAAGGATATAGAGTTGTCAATAATTGTGGGGAATTAGGGGGGCAAACTGTTGATCATATTCACTTTCATGTGCTAGGTAAAAGACAAATGTTATGGCCACCAGGTTAAAAACAGTTGAAAATAAGTTATTTATGATGTATAATGAGGTAGTGTCAAATCATAGTTAAATGGTGTTATATCACTCTTGTAGTTAAGAGGGGAGGGAAGGGTCTATGACAGAAATCAAAGTTGGTGAAAATGAATCTCTTGATAATGCTCTTAAAAGATTTAAGAGACAATGTGCTAGATCAGGCGTCATTGGAGAAGTAAGGAAAAGAGAACATTATGAAAAACCAAGTGTAAAAAGAAAGAAGAAATCTGAAGCAGCAAGAAGAAAGAAAAGTGCTAGATATTAGTAAGAAGGTGTAAAGAATGTCTCTAAAAGATAAACTTATGGATGATATGAAAAATTCCATGAAAAATAAGGACACTATCAGGAAAAACACTATTACTATGATTAGAGCTGCGATAAAACAAAAAGAAGTAGACGAAAGAAAAGATCTTAACGATGAAGAAATTTTAGACATTATTTCTAAACAATTAAAAGAAAAGAAAATGGTAATAGAAGACTTTAAAAAAGGAAATAGAGAAGATTTAGTAGAGCTTACAGAAGCAGAAATGAAGATACTTTTGGAGTATTTGCCAGAGCAATTGTCCTATGAAGAAGTTAAAAGCATAGTTAAGGATACTATTGACAATATGGGTGAAGTTACACCAAAAGACATTGGTAGAATTATGAAAGAAGTTATGCCAAAAGTAAAAGGTAAAGCAGATGGAAGCCTAGTGAATAAAGCTGTGAAAGAGCTATTAGAATAACCTGAGGAAACTCAGGTTATTTTTGTGTAAATAGTAAAATAATGGGTATGATTAAAATAATTAGCTTCAAAGGAGGTGATTTAATGAGGAAATATGCTAAAATAATTTTGGTGTTTATTTTAATGTTAATAATTACACAAACTACATATGCTGAGAATGTTAATAGTCAGGGAAACGTTTATGTTGTGCCAATTAAGGGAGAAATCAACAACGCTACTTTTAACTTTGTCGAACATCAGATAGAAAAATTAAATAATGAGAACGCCGCAGCTATAATATTTGAAATTGATACTTATGGTGGGCTAGTGGATGCAGCAATAAAAATAAAAGATGCAATAATTGCATCAAATATACCCACTATATCTTTTGTAAATAATAAAGCTTTGTCCGCTGGAGTGCTAATAACGATAGCTTCTGATCATGTTGTAATGTCTGAATCATCTGTGATCGGGGCTGCAGAAACCATACCTAATGACGAAAAAACTTTATCAATGTGGAGATCTGTATTGAGAGATACTGCACAATTAAGAGGAATTGATCCTATAATAATTGAGGCCATGGCCGACAAAGATATTGAAATTCCAAATGTGATAGAAAAAGGTAAATTGTTAAGTTTAACAGCTACTGAGGCATATGATATGGGAGTTGCTGAATTGATCTCATCTGATTATGATGAGATATTAGATAATCTTGAGATTGAACACTCAGATGTAGAGATTATCGAAGAAAGCATGCAAATTCGATTTTCAAAAGCAATATCAAGTCCCATAGTCAGTGCGATTTTGCTGAGTTTAGGTTTTCTAGGCTTAGTAATTGAAATATTTACTCCGGGTTTTGGAATAGGTGCTGCAATATCATTAATTGGATTTGGCCTATATTTTGGAGGTAACATACTTGCAGGGAATTCAGGCTGGACAGAAATTGTTTTATTCATAATAGGCTTAATATTATTAGGAATTGAAGCTTTAGCGCCAGGTTTTGGATTGCCTGGCATATCAGGCATCATAATAATATTAATTGGTATAATTTTGGCTATGGATAATGTAGAATATGCTATTATGTCTTTGAGCATAGCAATAATAATATCGACATTTCTAGGCATTATACTTGTTAGGAAAGGATACAATAGCAAACTGTTTAAAAAAGTAATCCTAAATAATAAGTTAGTAACTGACAAAGGTTACTTAAGCAGCTCTGATAGATCTCATCTAATAGGCAAAGAGGGAAGGACAATAACGGATCATAGACCATCAGGTTTTAGTATGATAGAAAATGAAAAAGTTGATACAATATCAGATGAAGGATTTATATCAAAAGATACAGAAGTAATTGTTAGCAAAGTAGAGGGTTCAAAAATAATTATTAGGAGGAAATGAAATGATAGGAACGATATTATTAGCTGTTGTTATAATAATTTTACTTATTTTGTTTTTTACGTTTGTACCTGTGGGGTTATGGATAACAGCTTTTTTCTCAGGAGTTAAAGTTAAGATATCAACCTTAATCGGTATGAGGCTAAGAAGGGTTGTTCCTAATAGGATCGTAAACCCAATGATAAAAGCTACTAAAGGTGGATTGAATATAGATATAGATGAGTTAGAAGCTCATTATTTAGCAGGTGGAAATGTAAATACATTAGTCGATGCTTTAATAGCAGCCCAAAGAGCAAACATACCACTAGATTTTGAAAGGGCTGCAGCAATTGACTTAGCTGGTAGAAATGTTTTGGAAGCTGTTCAAGTAAGTGTTAATCCAAAAGTTATAGAAACCCCTAAAATTGCCGCAGTTGCTAAAGATGGCATTGAAGTAATAGTTATAGCTAGAGTTACAGTGAGAGCCAATATTGAAAGATTGGTTGGTGGAGCTGGTGAGGAAACGATAATAGCCAGAGTTGGAGAGGGCATTGTAACAACAGTTGGTAGTTCAGATACTCATAAAGCGGTGCTCGAAAATCCAGATAGTATATCTTACACAGTTCTTCAAAAAGGTTTAGATGCAGGAACAGCTTATGAGATACTTTCTATTGATATAGCAGATGTTGATGTAGGGAGAAATATTGGAGCAAAACTTCAAATGGATCAAGCTGAAGCAGATAAAAAGATTGCACAAGCTAAAGCAGAAGAAAGAAGAGCGATGGCAGTAGCTAGAGAGCAAGAAATGAAAGCAGAAGTGCAAGCTATGAATGCAAAATTAGTTGAAGCAGAAGCACAAGTTCCTTTAGCAATAGCTCAAGCATTAAGAGAAGGCAATCTAGGAGTAATGGATTATTATAATATGAAAAACTTATTAGCTGATACTGATATGAGATCTTCTATTTCTAAACTAACAGGAGAAAATGAACCTAAGAAAGATAAATAGGAAGTGATGATTTGAACCCTTTAATTGAATTAATTATCGTAATTGTAATTTTTGTGTTGAGTAAGAGCTTATCTGAAAAGAGTAAAATAGAAGGCAAGAAGAAGATAGAAACTTGGAAACTAGATAACAAAAATTTCGAGAAAGAAAAAAAAGAAGTACTAATTAACCAAAATGAAACTAAGACTCCTATTTATAAGTCAAAAATGAGTTATGAAAATAAAACTGAGTATGATGAGTCTGAGGATTCCTTAGAAAAGAAATTAGTTGAATGGGAAAGCGAACTTTATGCTGAAAGTGAGTTCGAAAAAGATGCCTATGAGAAAGATATTTTTAATTATGACGAAGCCAAAGCCTCAAAAATTTATTCTGAATTAGAAAAAGATATATTAAAGGGAGTTATTTTTTCTGAAATAATAAGTAAGCCAAAATCAAAAAAGAACAATAAGAGCTTCATATGAAGCTCTTATTGTTCTATATTCCAAAATAGAATAGAAAACAGCTAATTAATGTGCTATTATGATTATATACACAGAATATATAGGAGGTAAAATATTGTCAAGTAATAAAGAAACCCTAAGAATTACAGTGGAAGATGGAAATATTATAAAGAACTTGTTTGGCAATTTAGATGAAAACATTGAGCTAGTGCAAAATAAGCTAGACGTTAACATTTATTTATTAAACGATGAAATAGTAATAGAAGGAGATAAAGAAAATACCATATTAGCTTATAATCTGATAAATTCTCTGATTGACTTAATAAAAAAACAAAAATTTCTCTCTTATCAAGACATTGTTTATTCTATTAACATAATAAAAAGCACAAATAATTCTAAAAATTTAGATATAATGAACGATGTCATAACTATTAGTTCCCAAGGTAAAAGCATTATGCCAAAAACCATAGGACAAAAAAGGTATGTAGATGCTTTAAGAAAAAATGACATTGTATTTGGAATAGGCCCAGCTGGAACAGGCAAAACCTATTTGGCAATGGCGATGGCTGTTCAAGCATTTAAAAACAAAGAAGTTAATAGGATTATACTTACAAGACCTGCTGTTGAAGCAGGAGAAAGTCTAGGATTTTTGCCTGGAGACTTACAAGAAAAAGTTGATCCATATTTAAGGCCAATATATGATGCACTATTTGACATTTTAGGTTCGGAAAATTTCTTTAGACTTTTTGAGAAAGGTTTAATTGAAGTTGCACCTTTAGCTTATATGAGAGGCAGAACCTTAAATTCTTCTTATGTCATATTAGATGAAGCGCAAAATACGACAAATGAGCAAATGAAAATGTTTTTAACTCGCCTTGGATTTGGATCAAAAGCCATTATAACGGGAGATGTGACTCAAATAGATTTGGTTAAAGGGAAACAGTCTGGCTTAGTTACTGTATCTAATATACTGAAGGGAATTTCTGGAATAGAATTCATAAATTTAACTAGTGCTGATATCGTAAGACATCCATTAGTACAAAAGATAATTGAAGCATATGAGAAAGTGGATAATCAAAAATAAAGGTAGATCATATGAATAGAAAAAAAATTAAATCAAATGTACTGATAAATTATATATACAACAATAAATTAAATGTGGTATTTATACTTCTATTTTTAATTTCAATGATCGGGCTTGTGATGAGATATCATAGTGTTCAAACAATTAACGAATTAAATAATATTTTTAATAATAGCATTATAAATAAAATAGGTGTAAGTTTATTGATTTTGATTTTAACATTGGTATTCATATATTATTTATACAATTATGCAAGAGAAATTATTTTAAAGAAAAATAATCTAGCATTGTTATTTATTATTATTAGTATAAACATAATCACTAGTTTCTTTTTTAGAGACTATATTATGTTTGTTGTGACTTTGTCATTTGGCACAATTTTAATATCTCAGCTGCTAGATTATAAAATTGCTATAATTTCAAACTGCTTTATGTATTTAGTATTAGCTGTTTTACTACATGAAAATACTGTAAATTTAATAATATCAATAATTAGTATCAGCACTGCAATATTGATAATAAGAGAAACAGCTCAACGTAACAAAATAATTTTATGTGGGATTCAAATTGGGGTATTTAGCGTAATTTTGTATACATTGTTTATATTAGCTGGATATTATAGTAAATTAGGCTATAGAATCGCCGTTATTGAGTTATTTCTTGGAGGATTGGTTTCTTCAATAATCGCCCTAGGTACTTTACCAATGTGGGAAAAATTCTTTGGGATTTTAACTTCATTTAGATTGATAGAACTCTCAAATCCTAATCAGCCACTGCTGAAGAGACTTGCTTTAGAAGCACCGGGAACTTATCAACATAGTATTTTAGTAGGTAATCTCTCAGAAGCAGCATGTGAAGCAATTGGAGCTAATTCACTACTTGCAAGAGTTGGGTCGTATTATCATGATGTTGGGAAAATTAAAAGGCCATTAATGTTTAAAGAAAATCAATTTGGAATTGAAAATCCTCATGATAAGCTTGATGTACTGCAGAGTTTAGATATTATCATATCTCATAGGGAGGACGGTATATACTTAGCTCATGAATATAAATTACCTAATGAATTGATCGACTTTATAGATCAACATCATGGCACAACTTTAGTGGCATATTTTTACAATAAAGCAAAAGAACAAAATCTAGCTCTACCCCAAGATAGATTTAGATACAAGGGGAAGAGACCTCAGACAAAAGAAACTGCAATTGTAATGCTTGCTGACTCTTCTGAAGCAGCTGTTAGGAGCTTAAATGAATTAAATGAAGTAAAAATCACCGAAACAATTAAAAACATTGTGAAATCAAAGCTAGAGGATGAGCAATTGAGTGAATCTCACCTTACAGTTAGTGATTTGTTTAAAATAGAAGAAGTTTTTATTAATTACTTTAAAGGGGTCTATCATCAAAGGATACAGTATCAAACGACATTGGAGGGATAGCTATGAGAGTCTTAATAGACAATAGACAATTAAAAATAAATATTGACGACAAAATTGAATCTGCAATTAATGAAAGTATTAAAGCGTGTCTTCAAGTAGAAAACAGAGATTTAAATTATGAAGTGAGCGTCTCATTTGTAGATAATGATGAGATAAAACAGTTAAATAAAGAGTATAGAAATGTAGATAAACCAACTGATGTGCTTTCATTTCCTTTAGATGATTACGATTTCAATACTGAGCATTATATATTAGGTGATATAATTATTTCAACTGACAAAGTTATCGAACAAGCTACAGAATTTGGGCATAGCATTTTAAGAGAGATCATTTATCTTACTGTTCATAGTATGTTTCACTTATTAGGATATGACCATATGAATGATGATGATAAAAAAATAATGAGAGAAAAAGAAAAAATTGCGCTTAAAGAAATAGGAGTATTTAGAACTTGAGAAGGTGATTAGTTTGGGTTTGAAAAGACTTATAGATAGTTTTAATTATGCTGTTAATGGAATTATTGCTACAATAAAAATGGAACGAAATATGAAGCTTCATTATACTATAGCTCTGATAGTTTTGATTTTGAGCTTAATGCTAAATTTTACAAAGATGGAATTTTTAATTCTCATTTTTGCTATAACATTAGTCTTGGTTTCTGAATTGTTTAATACTGCTATTGAAAAGACTGTTGATATGATAACACTTGAATATCATCCGTATGCCAGAGTTATCAAAGACATATCTGCAGGAGCAGTGCTCGTTGCAAGCATTAATTCAGTAATAGTAGGGTATCTCTTATTTTTTGACAGATTAAATCCTTTTAAAGATATTGTGTTACAGAAAATAAAAAATTCTCCTATTTATTTAACTTTTATAGCTTTAATTTTAGTTGTGTTAATAGTGATTGGGTTAAAGAGTAAATTTTATAAAAAAAAAGGTACTCATTTTCAAGGAGGAGTAGTAAGTGGGCACAGCGCGGTTGCTTTTCTGATTGCCACAATACTTTCAACACTTATAGATAATTTACTTACCATTACATTGTCCTATGCATTAGCTTTTTTAGTAGCAGAAAGTAGAGTGGAAGGTGAGATACATTCTACAAGAGAGGTGGTTTTTGGAGCTTTGATAGGAACTTTAGTAGGAATAATTATTTTTCAATTTATATATAGATAATAAGGAGAGAATAGAATGAACGATAGAGAATTAATTAGATTGGCAATTAAAGCAAAAGAAAATGCGTATGTACCATATTCAAAATTTAAGGTTGGGGCAGCTTTAATAACTGAAGATGGAAGTGTGTACACTGGGTGTAATATTGAAAATGCATCTTATTCACCTACTATATGTGCTGAGAGGACAGCTATTGCTAAAGCTATATCTGAGGGGCACAGAAAGATAATGAAGATTGCGATTGTTGGGGATTCAAATTACACATATCCATGTGGAGTTTGCAGACAAGTTATTAGAGAATTTGGCAAGGATTCAGAAGTGATAATTGCCAATACTGAAGAAGACTTTAAGAAATACAATTTAGCTGAATTGCTACCTAATAGTTTTGGACCTGAAGATTTAATAAAAGGGGTAGAAGATGATGTATAAGTCAGGATTTGTAACGGTTATTGGCAGACCAAATGTCGGGAAATCAACATTGCTAAATCAAATTATCGGAGAAAAGATATCTATAATTTCTGATAAACCTCAAACAACTAGGAACAAAATACAATTGGTTTATACTGAAGAAAATATTCAAATTGTTTTTCTTGATACACCTGGAATACAAACGCCCAAAAACGTTCTAGGAGAATATATGCTGAAAGTATCAAAATCAACATTAAATGAAGTTGATGTTGTCACTTTTATGGTTGACAATAGCCTGGAAATAGGGAAACAAGACAAAGGAATTATTGAGCAATTAATGGAAATTGAAACACCTAAAATCTTATTGATCAATAAAATAGATCAACTGACAAAAGAAGAAATTGATTATCTAATCAATAAATATAAATCAATGAACATGTTTGAATATATTATACCAATATCTGCTATACAAAATAAAAATATAGATTTATATTTAAGTGCATTAAAAGAGCTGTTGCCAGAAGGACCACAATATTATCCAGACGATATGATAACTGATCAACCAGAAAGAATGATTATTGCAGAGATAGTTAGAGAAAAGGCACTAAATAATCTTCAAGAGGAAATCCCTCATGGTATATATGTTGAGGTTCAAGAAATCAAAGAAAGAGCAGATAAGAACTTATTAGATGTGTATGTTAATTTATATTGCGAGAAAGAATCACACAAAGGCATGATAATCGGGAAAAACGGAAAAATGCTTAAAAAGATAGGCACTGAAGCAAGAAATGATATTGAAAAGTTAATGGATACAAAAGTAAATCTAAAAATTTGGGTTAAAGTAGAGAAAAACTGGAGAGACAAAGCCGATAAAGTGAAATATTTTGGTTATAAACTAAGCTAGAAGAAGGATTCATATGGAAGATACGATAAAAACTCATGGAATAGTAATAAAATCAGCTAAATTTAAAGAAAACAGTAAAATATTAACAGCTTTCACACAAGAATTGGGGAAAATAAGCATAATGGCTCAAGGAGCAATGAAACCAAATTCTAAAGCACTTGCCTATTCTGAGGTATTTTCGACGAGCGAATTTATTTTAAAAAAAGGAAGAAATTTTTATTATATTGTAAGCGCTGATTTAATAGATTCTCATTATTATTTAAGAGAGTCTATAGATACTATGGCTGCCGGATTTTATTTTCTTGATTTAGTTGATAAATCTATACCAGAAGCAGAAAAGAACGAGAGAATTTATAATATGGTAATGGTAGCACTTGATAATTTAGGAAATAAAACTGTAAATCACATAGATCTAGTTCTAGGATTTGAACTTAAACTAATCAGTTTAATTGGATATAAACCATATTTATTAAACTGCATAAATTGTCACACAACAAATTCTACCCATTGGTATTTCGATAATGAACAAGGCGGTATAATTTGCTCAAATTGTAAGACAAATGGTAGTAAATACATTGATTCTATGTATATCAATCAAATGATAAATTATATAAGCCTACCATTTGATAAAATGCCTAATGACACAATAAACTACGATGATAAATTGAAACTGAACAACTTAGTTTACAAATATATTCTAAACAAATTAGATATAAATGAGTTAAAATCCTGGAATATATTAAAAGATATTTTTGAAAATTCTACAACTTGACATATAAAAGAAAATTTGGTAGATTAAAATAAGTTATGAATATAGATACACAATGACAAAGAAGGTCTTATAATCTTATTAATAGAGAGCTTAGATTGGTGGAAACTGAGCATGTAGATTATGAGATTGGAGCTTTTGAGTGTATGAACTTCAAGTGGGTGCTTTTGCATCAACTAGGGTGGAACCGCGGAAGTAACCTTTCGTCCCTATAGGGATAGGAAGGTTTTTGTTTTTTATAATAAAATCAAATATTAGGGGGACTAATATGAATTTCCAAGAGCTTATGTTAAAACTTTTGAATTTTTGGGGGGAAAATGGCTGCTTAATCATGGAACCATATGATATTGAAAAAGGTGCAGGGACAATGAACCCTCATACTTTTTTGCGAGCTCTAGGGCCAGAACCATGGAAGGTTGTATATGTCGAACCTTCTAGAAGACCTGCTGATGCAAGATATGGAGAAAATCCAAACAGAGTTTATCAGCATCATCAATTGCAAGTAATATTAAAACCGAGCCCTGAAAATATTCAAGATCTATACCTTGAGAGCTTAAAAGCTATAGGCATCGACCCAATTAAACATGATATTAGATTTGTTGAGGATAATTGGGAAGCACCAACCCTTGGAGCCTGGGGATTGGGTTGGGAAGTATGGCTTGATGGTATGGAAATAACGCAGTTTACTTATTTTCAACAAGTAGGGGGAATAAATTGCGATTTAGAATCAGGGGAAATAACTTATGGACTAGAGAGAATTGCCATGTATTTGCAAGATGTAGACAATGTCTTTGATATTAAATGGAATGATAATATTACCTATAGGGATATATTTGCTAAAGCAGAGTATGAGCATTCAGTCTACAGCTTCGATAAAGCTGATATAAATGTACTGAACAATCTTTTTAATATTTATGAGAACGAAGCTATTAAGATATTAGAACAAGGACTAGTGCTACCAGCTTATGATTATGTACTTAAATGTTCTCATACTTTTAATGTATTAGATGCAAGAGGTGCAATATCAGTATCTGAAAGGACAAATTTTATTGCTAGAGTACGCAATTTGGCTAAAAGCATTGCTTCTATGTATATAAAACAAAGAGAAGAAATGGGATTTCCACTTTTACAAAAGGCAGGTGATATGAATGACTAGAAGGTATTTCTTAGAAATTGGTGTTGAAGAGCTTCCAGCTAGATTTATAGATGATGCTCTTATCCAATTAAAAAATAATTTTGAAAATACTCTAAATGACAATAGAATTAAATATGAAAACATAGTAACATTCCAATCTCCTAGAAGACTTGCAATAGATATCACAGGTCTTGAATCGCAAGGTGAAAGTGAAGAAGTAACTATAAAAGGCCCTGCAAAGCGAATAGCATTCGATGAAGACAATAATCCCACAAAAGCATTAGAAGGATTTATCAAATCTCAGAATGTTAAATTAGAAGACATTTTCATTGAAACAGTTAATAATGAAGAATATATTTTTATTAAGAAAATCAATGCTGGAAAACAATTAGAAGATGTATTAAGAGAAAATATAGCTAGTAATATTAAAAATATTTCTTTCCCCAAATCTATGAGATGGGGAGGAAAAAACATTAAATTTGCAAGACCTATAAGGTGGATTGTATCTTTGCTAGATGACGAAATCATGGAATTTGATTTTGAAGGGATATCCGTTTCTAATATAACAAGAGGACATAGATTTTTGGGAAGCCAAAACATTGTGATAAAAGAAATTGGAGAATACAAAGAGCTGATGAGAAAGAACTATGTGATAGTAGACCCTCAAGAAAGGAAAGATATAATCAAGTACAATTCACAAAAATTAGCAAGAGAAAAAGGTGGAAATGTTTTAAAAGATGATGATTTGTTAAATGAGGTTACAAATCTTGTAGAGTATCCAACTCCAATCATGGGGAGAATAAAGGAAGAATATTTAAATCTACCTTTTGATGTAATTGTTACTCCTATGAGAGATCATCAAAGATTTTTTCCTTGCATAGATGACAAAAATAGATTATTACCATACTTTATAACTATTCGCAACGGTGATGATAAATTCATTGAAACAGTCATTAAGGGAAATGAGAAGGTACTTGGAGCTAGGTTAGAAGATGCAAGGTTTTTCTATAATGAAGATATTAAGTATCCTCTGGAAACATATGTTGAAAAACTAAAGAGATTAACTTTTCAGGAAAAATTAGGCACTATGTATGATAAAACTATAAGACTTCAGAGACTTTCAGGAAAAATAGCAGATTATTTAGAAGTTGGAGATGAAACAAAGAAAAATATTTTAAGAGCTAGTTATCTTTCTAAAGCTGATCTGGTCACTAAAATGGTCACAGAGTTTACTGAACTTCAAGGAAAGATGGGAATGGAATATGCTGAAAAATCAGGAGAAAACAAGATCGTCAGCCAGGCAATTTATGAACAATATTTACCTCGTTTTTCACAAGATAATTTACCTTCAACAACAGCTGGTGCAGTTTTATCTATAGCTGATAAATTAGATTCAATATGTGGTTTATTTGCAATTGGGATTCAGCCTACTGGTTCTCAAGATCCTTTTGCATTGAGAAGAGGAGCATTGGGTATAATAAACATAATTATAGATAAAAAATTAAATGTATCTTTAAGGGACTTGATTGATTTTTCACTTTACATTTATATAGAAGAGAACAATTTAGCATGTGATTTCAATAAAGTTAGAACTGAGATATTTGGCTTTTTTATGGCAAGAGTTAAGAACATGTTAACGGATCAAAAAATTAGACACGATGTTGTAGACGCTATCATTAGTACGGGAACAGATAACATATATGACATAGTTATTCGAGCAGAGAAAATCACTAATTGGTTAGAAGATGAAAGAGCACAAAAAACCATAGTATCTTTTGATAGATTGACTGCTTTGTCTGACAAAGCTATCTCTTCTAATGTTGTCAGGAATTTATTATCTGTAGATGAGCTAGAATTATATGATGCTTTCAACAAAATTGAAGATAAGGTTGACACATATATTAACAAAAAAGATTATGATAAAGCGCTTAATGAGTTAGGACATTTATCAGATCCAATAAATAGATACTTAGATAATGTTATGGTAATGGTAGATGATGATAATATCAGAAACAATAGATTGGCATTGATTAAATTAATAAGAGATAAATCATTAAATATTTGCGATTTATCACTTATACAAATATAAAGACATGAGGTTAGACTAGAGTGTTCAATAAGAGCACTCTTTTTCTTGCAAAATAAACAAGGTATTAACAATTTTAAATAGAATATAATATATATCCTAATCAGATGATTAGAAGGGAGATAATAATATGAATATTAGGCAAGTAGCTGAAGAAGAAGAAAAAAGAAGACTATCTCCTTATGCTAAATTGAGTAGTGATACAAAAGGCAGACAGAAAGAAGAAATAAAATGTGAAATCCGTACAGAGTTTCAAAGAGATCGTGATAGAATCATTCACTCTAAAGCATTTCGCAGATTAAAACATAAAACTCAAGTATTTATAGCACCTGAAGGTGATCACTATAGAACAAGGCTGACACATACACTTGAAGTCTCACAAATTGCAAGAACAATTGCTAGAGCACTAAGACTAAATGAGGATTTAGTTGAAGCAATCTCTCTAGCACATGACCTAGGCCATACTCCTTTTGGGCACACAGGTGAAAAAATATTGAATGAATTACATCCAAATGGATTTAGGCACAATTTGCAAAGCATTAGGGTTGTAGACTTGTTAGAATACCATGAGAATAGACCAGGACTTAATTTGACTTTTGAAGTTAGAGAGGGTATAATAAATCATTCTGGAGAAAATTTATCAAGTACGTTAGAAGGTCAATTAGTAAAATATGCTGACAGAATTGCATATATCAATCATGACATTGATGATGCAATTAGAGCAGAGGTAATTAGTGAGGATATGTTACCTAAGGAATGCTTGAATATATTAGGCGAAACCCATGGAAAGAGAATTAACACTTTAATAACCGATATAATAAAAAATAGTACAAATCATGATGCAATATTGATGAGTGAATCTATAAGCGAACAAATGGAAAACTTAAGGCAATTCATGTTTGAAAATGTCTATTTTAATAAAAAGGCCAAAAAAGAAGATGACAAAGCTGAATATATAGTTGAACAAGTGTATAATTATTTTTTAAATCATTTTGATAAGTTACCTGATGATACTAAGAAAATTTATACTGATATTTCTGCCACAAAAGAAGATATCATATGTGATTATATTGCTGGTATGACAGATAGATTCATATTAAATACTTTTATGGACTTATTTGTTCCAAAAGCATGGGACAGAATTTAAAGATGGTGATAAAAAATGCAACTAGGAGATAATATTGTCGATAAAATCAAAGAAGAAGTTGATATTGTCGAATTAATCAGTAGTTATGTTCAACTAAAAAAAACTGGCATTAATTATGTTGGATTATGTCCTTTTCATAGTGAGAAGACTCCTTCTTTTACTGTTTCTCCGAATAAGAAGCTTTACCATTGCTTTGGATGTGGAGAGGGTGGGGATGTAATTGGCTTTATAATGAAAAAGGAGAATCTTGATTTCATTGGAGCTGTAAAATTTATTGCTGATAAATACAATATAGATATAGACCTTAAAGAGCGCAATGTTGACAATAGTCTAAAAAATAGAATATTTGATATTAACAAATTAAGTTGTGAATACTATCATAAAAATCTATTTACAAATAAAATCGCTTTAGAATATCTATCTAAGAGAAAAATTAATGCAAAAATAGCAAAAGAATTTCATATTGGATATGCTAATGATTCGTGGGATGGATTAGTTGATTTTCTTAAAAAACATGGAATAACAGAAGAGGAAATTGTCAGAGCTGGATTAGCTAGTAGAAAGAAGAATGGCAATGGATATGTCGATAGATTTAGAAATCGGATTATATTTCCAATCTATGATATAAAATCAAGAGTTATTGGATTTGGTGGGAGAGTTTTAGATGATTCCTTGCCAAAGTACTTAAATTCACCTGATACATTAGTTTTCAGCAAAGGGAATCATTTATACGGCTTAAATAATTACTTGAAATCATCTAATCAAGAAAGGATAATTTTAGTCGAAGGTTATATGGATGTAATATCTCTTTATAGATCTGGGATAACATGTGCTGTTGCAAGTTTAGGAACAGCATTGACAATTAATCAAGCAAAACTCTTAAAACAATATAATTCTAATATATATGTGGGTTATGATTCTGATGAAGCAGGTCAAAGAGCTAGTTTAAAAGCAATTGATATTTTGACAAGAACTGGTGTGGAGCCCAAAGTGATAATTTTACCAAACGGAAACGATCCAGATGATTTTATAAAGGAAAATGGAATTAATGGATTTGAAAAAGTCATTGAAAAGGCTTTATCCTATATTGAATTTAAGGTATATACAATGGAGAGGAAGTTCGACTTAACAAAAGAAAGCCAAAAAATAGATTTTATACGAGAAATGGCAGAAATATTATCAGGCATAAAATCGCCTGTAGCAAGAGAGATATATTTACAAAAATATTCTAATAAATATAATGTATCTAAAGAAGCAATATTAAAGGAAATGGGTATAAATACTAGTAAAGAAATAAAACCGATTAAAAAAATGACTCAAGAAAATAAAATATCTCACCCAAAAGCTGAATTAGAAGCGATATCTTTAATTTTATTAGATAATGAGGAATCTAAAAAATTAATAGAAAGACTTGAAGACGAATATTTTCAAGATTTTTATTGCAGACTTTGTTTTTCAACGATAAAGAAGAGAATGATAGAAGGAAAAGAAATATCACCACAAGCCATCTTAGAGGATCTTATCGATTATTCAGAATTTAGGCCACAGATAGATAATATATTGTTTAGAGAGCTTGAGTATGATTTAAATAATTTAAATGAATTTATAAGTGATATCATAAAAAATTTAGAATTGAATATGATTACTAGTCAACGTGATAATTTGATAACTAAAATAAAGAAACTTGAAAACGACGAAAAATATAAAGAAGAGGTTATTAAACTTACAATGGAAGTAGCTAAACTTAATAAGAAGATAGCTCTTATTAACACTAGTGGGGAGGAAGTAAGTTGGACGAAAAATTAAAAGATAATAAAAACAATTTAACAAATAAACAAATAGCTGAAAACAACTTGATTCAAAAGGGCAAGAAAAAAGGAATGCTTACACATAAAGAAATATTGGATACTCTTGAAAGCATAGAGCTTGAGCCTGAAGAAATCGATGAGTTTTACCAAAAATTAGAAGATTTAAACATTGACATCATTGGGGATAAAGAGGAAATAGAAGACATAGAAGTCATTGAAGATCCAGATGAGTTAATTTCGGATGTAGATGAAACAGATATTGAAGCAGATGAAGAGTTAAAGGGTGATATAGCTTTACCCAAAGGTGTAAGTGTAGATGACCCAGTTCGAATGTATCTAAAAGAAATAGGAAAAATCCCGCTGCTGACAACAGAAGAGGAAATAGAACTCGCAAAAAGAATGGAGAACGGAGACGAGGAAGCAAAAAGGAAGCTTGCAGAAGCAAATCTTAGATTAGTGGTCAGTATTGCAAAAAAATATGTAGGTAGAGGTATGCTTTTTCTAGATTTAATCCAAGAAGGAAATCTTGGATTGATGAAGGCTGTTGAAAAATTTGAATATAAGAAAGGTTTTAAATTTAGCACATATGCGACTTGGTGGATTAGACAAGCTATTACTAGGGCAATAGCAGATCAAGCAAGAACTATAAGAATTCCAGTACACATGGTAGAAACCATCAATAAGTTGGTCAGAGTTCAAAGACAATTAGTCATGGAGTTGGGAAGAGATCCTACTCCTGAAGAAATTGCTGCAGAAATGGATATGGATGTTGATAAAGTTAGAGAGATCATGAAAATTGCACAAGAGCCAGTCTCTTTAGAAACGCCTATTGGTGAAGAAGAAGATAGTCACTTGGGAGATTTCATACCTGATGAAGAAATCCTTGCGCCTGCAGATGCGGCAACATTTACAATGCTAAAAGAGCAATTAATGGAAGTCTTAGATAGTTTGACACCTAGAGAGCAAAAGGTACTGAAACTACGATTCGGATTAGAAGATGGAAGAGCTAGAACATTAGAAGAAGTTGGGAAAGAATTTGATGTGACAAGAGAAAGAATTAGACAAATTGAAGCTAAAGCATTGAGAAAATTGAGACATCCAAGTAGAAGTAAAAAGTTAAAAGATTTTTTAGAATAAGATTCGTTTTACGAATCTTATTTTTGAAAGGAGTAATTATGAGATTATCAAAAAGACTTGAATCAATCGTTCGCTTTGTACCAAACAACTCAATTGTTGCAGATATTGGCACTGATCATGGGTATGTACCATTTGAATTAATAGATAGTAAAAAATCAAAATGTGTCATTGCTACTGACATTAGCAAAGATTCTCTTAATAAGACAATATCTTCTATTAGTCGAGATCTATTGATTAGTGGGAAAATAATTACAAGAGTGGGAAATGGATTAGAAACAATTAAGCCGTTTGAAGTAGACACTGTCATAATTGCTGGAATGGGAGGTACACTTATATCAGATATATTAAGAGAAAATATAAAGAAAGCTGATAGCTTTGTCAATTTTATTTTACAACCTATGGTTGCATCAACCGAGCTGAGAATATTTTTAAATGAGAATAGTTTTGAAATAATTGACGAAGATCTGGTATCAGAAGATGGATTTATTTATGAAATAATTTATGCAAAAAGAGGACTTGAGTTGATTTCAGATGACATATATTTTGAAATTGGGAAAAAATTAATCCAAAAAAAGCATCCTTTATTAAAAAAATTCATCGATAATAAAATAGAAGAATCTTACTCCATTATTTTAGAGTTAGATAACCATCCTTCTTCACCAAAGGCTCAAGAAAGGAAACAGGAATTAGTAAAAAAAATAGCAAAGTATAAGGAGGTGTTACAGTGCTTGTAGGAGATATTACGAAGGCAATTGAGGATTTTGCTCCTTTGCATTTAGCAGAAGAATGGGATAATTCAGGTTTGCAAGTAGGAAGTTTAACAAATGAAGTTGAAAGGGTATTATTATCTTTGGATGTTACAGAAAGAACAATTGAGAAAGCAATTGATAATAAATGTGAACTCATTATAACACACCATCCATTGCTATTTAATCCAATATCTTCAATTGATTTATCCACTAAAAAGGGTAAATTAATCGAGAGATTGATTAAGGCAAATATTAATGTCTATTCTGTACATACTAATCTAGATTTGACTAGTGAAGGAGTTAGTGACACGCTAGCAGACATTATTGGAGTGAAGAATACAAAAGTTTTAAAATCAATAACAGATGATTATTTATATAAGATTGTAGTATTTGTTCCAAGAACACATGAGCGTGATATACTAAAAGCTTTATCTACTTCTGGAGCTGGATTTATAGGCAATTATAGTGATTGTAGTTTTTCTTCGATTGGAATTGGCAGGTTTAAACCTCTTGAAGGTAGCAATCCATTTATAGGTCAATTAAATGAAGTCGAGGAAGTAGAAGAAGTAAAAATAGAAGCAATCGTAACAAAGAAAATTTTACATAAAGCAATAGATGAAGTAAAAAAAGCACATCCTTATGAAGAAGTTGCCTTAGATATTATTAAATTAGAAAACCCAAACGAACAATACGGTTATGGTAGAGTGGGAGATATTGACCCTATTTCATTTAATGAAGTAACTGATATGATAAAATCAAGACTAGGAACTCAAAACTTAATAGTTTATGGCAAAAAAGATATCCAAATCAGAAGAATAGCTGTATGCGGTGGTAGCGGAAGTGATTTTATAGTTGATGCAAAAAAAGAAAATGCTGATTTATATTTGACTGCAGATATAAAATATCATGATTCTCAATTAGCAAAAGAACTGGATATGATTTTAATAGATGCTGGACATTTTTATACAGAAAAACCAGTACTAAATAAATTAGTAGAAGTTATAAATAAGAAATTAGAAAATCATATACAGTGCACAATATTTGAAGATCCGTCGTATAGCTTTAGCATTCTATAGGGGGAGATAATATGAGGGATATAGATTTAATATACCAGCTTGATATTTTATACTATGAATTAGATTTAAAAGAGAAAGAATTACAGCACATAAATGAAAGACTAGAAATCATAAGGAAAAATGAAGAAAAACAAAGATATCAATCAGAACTAGAAAACTTATATAAAATTACCGACGAGAAGCATCTAGAGCAGAGAAAAAAAGAAGCACAATTAAACGATTTAAAATATAAACTTGCCAATCTAAAGGATAGTTTTGAGAAAGCCACAATAAAAGATAATAAACAGTATGAGCACTTTATTAGTTCCATAGAAGACTTAGAAGAAAAAATTGACACTACGGAATTAGAGATTATTGAGATCATGATGAATGAGGATAAAATCAATAATCTAATAGATAAAACTAAGTATAGAATCGATGAGATTTCAAAAGAAACTACTGATTTGATCAAAAATTATAATTTAAAAACAGCTGATTTAAAAAAGGAAATTGAGGAGTTAACTAATACAATATTGATGCAAAAAAAAAGTATTTCTGTTGAAAATTTAGCAAAATATGAAAAAATTAAAACTAAAAAGAAAAAGGCTGTTGCAACAGTTAAGGATAAAGCGTGTTCTTCGTGTGGGATGATATTGCCAACATCTTTCTATGATTTATTACAAAAAAATGATGATATACTCTTATGTGAAAATTGTGGGAGCATTCTATACTATAAAAAAGAATAAAATTATGTAAATAATTAAATGAGTTAAAGTTCAAACTATTTATTTAAGTGTTAATATATGATATAATACTAATGAGAGTAAGTTGTATGGTCGCATGCTGGGCATGAGGAAAGTCCGTGCTCCGTAGAGCAAGATGCTGGGTAATACCCAGTGGGGGTGACCCCAAGGAAAGTGCAACAGAAATAAACCGCCTACAACGGCAAGGGTGGAAAGGTGAGGTAAGAGCTCACCAGCATTTAGGTGACTAAATGGCTATGTAAACCCCATCTGGAGCAAGACCAAGTAGGAGCATAAAAAGATAGTTGCTCGCTATCGCTCCAAAGGTAGGTCGCTTGAGCACATTGGCGACAATGTGCCTAGATAGATGACCATATAAACAGAACACGGCTTACAGACTTACTCGCAACATGAGCTGGTTATGGGGAATACCATGACCAGCTCTATTTATTTTAATTTCATTGTAAAAAAATTATTAATATTTGTAATCGTTTTGTAATATTTGTGTTGTATAATCCGACATAGTAAATTATAATATAGCTTATAGGGCAATCAAGAAGACAAAGGGGTGTAGATTTTGGGGAGAAGAATATACAATACAATTATTCTGGCTTTGCTTGTTGTTATTATCAGTTTAGGATTGAAGGATGCAGGTGTTTTTGTCACAAACTACACAGTTAAAGAGGAAGAAAAGACTGTACAAACGTTTAAAGATGGAGAAGAAGTAACATTAGTTAAAGAAAACAAAGAATCTTATCAAATAAACAAAGACGGTTCAACTTATTTAATACCAAAAAACGTAATGATTCGAACAACAAGAGGAACAAACGAATATGAGAGTCTTTCTGACATAAATGTATATTCAAAAGCTTCTAATAGCTCTGAAGTTATAGATACTATTAAAAAAGGCACTATTGTTACTTTAAATAAGACTAACGCTAATTTTGGTTTTTTTACATATTCTGACGGTAAAAAGTCTGGTTATATTGAATTTAAATCTTTAAAGCGTATTGAAAAACAAAATATTAGCTATGGCTATGCAAAAGCAGACAAAGTAGTAAAAAATGATGGCAAATATTTAGCGCTGATAAAAAATGAAAGCGTAGCTATCATAGGTTATGAAGATGGGAAGTATAAAGTTTCTGACAAAAAGGGAAATATTTTCGTCGTTGGAAAATCTTTAATTGATTTATATAAAACATCTGAAGAGGCCAGCAGAGGATCATCTAGATCAGTTAGTGAAAATGTGACAAGCGTTGTAACAAAAGCATATAGTTTGATTGGAAAACCATATGTTTATGGTTCTGCTGGACCAAATAGTTTTGATTGTTCCGGATTTACATATTCTGTATATAAAAATGCATTGAATATTGTGTTACCTAGATCTTCTAGAAATCAAGTTTCAGCAGGAATGAAAATTAGTAAAACTGAATTAAGGCCAGGAGATTTAGTATTTTTTAATACTGTGGGAAGCAATATCTCACATGTAGGATTATATATCGGAGAGGGTAACATGATACATGCCTCTTCTGGCAAAGGCAAAGTTAGGATAGATACTATTTTATCTGGATGGTACAGTAGCAGGTATGTAACAGCTAGGAGAATTGTAAAATAAGTGCTTTTTTATAAAGCACTTTTATTTATAAAATAATTGATAAAAGAGGTGTAAATGTGGGACTAATAATAGATGGTAAACTGATAGCTAATAACATCAAGAAAGATTTAATTAAAAGGGTTCAATATCTGAGGGAAAATAATAATATTCCTACACTTGCAATTGTCAGATTAGGAGATAACGCTGGAGATATTTCATATGAGAAAAGCATTGTAAAATTATGTTCAGATGTAAATATAGATACAAGAAAATTCACATTTGATAATGATATTAGTACAGGGGGATTGCAACAGATATTGTATGAATTGAATGAAGATATCACTATATCTGGAATTCTTTTATTTAGGCCTCTTCCAAAGCATATAGATGAAAACATAATCCGAAATTCAATTAATGTCAATAAAGATGTTGACTGTATGCATCCTCTTAACTTAGAAAAGATTTTTGAAGGGGATTACAGTGGATTTACACCATGTACATCCAAAGCAGCTCTGTTAGCCATACAAAACAGTGGAATTGAATTGGATGGGAAAACAGTTGCTGTAATAAATAGATCTATGGTAGTGGGGAAACCTCTAGCTATGATGCTATTGTCTAACAATGCCACTGTGACAATTTGCCACTCAAAGACTAATGATTTAAAGAGAATAACTAAAAACTCCGACATTGTAGTAACAGCATTGGGAAAGGCAAAATATTTAAATAAAGATTATTTTACAGACAACTCAATAGTAATTGACGTTGGCGTGAGCCAAGATGAAAATGGCAAATTATCAGGGGATGTCGATTTTGATGATGTTGTAAATAATGTTAAAATGATCACTCCAGTGCCAGGAGGAGTTGGCAGTATAACAACTTGTGTATTGTTAGAAAATGTCGTTAAAGCTTGTATGAGAGAAGCTGCCTTGAGTTAAATCAAGGCAGCTTTTTTTAAGGATTATTTTCATCTTCAGGTGGGAATTCACCGTTATTATTTCCGTTGTTATCATTACCATTGTTATCATTATTGCCACCACTATTACCATTATCATCTGGATTTTCTGGTTCAGTGGGTTCTTCAGGATTTTGAGGTTCTTCTATTGGAGGAACAACAATAGTCGACTCATTATGATCGGTGCAAATTTCTGTAGGTACCTCATATTGATAATCACTTGGAATTATACCTCCATTTTCAGCAGGAATATATGGTGGATTTCTTTTGATAAATACTCTTGATTCTACGTTTTCAATTGGACAAAATTCATTTGCTATTTTACCATTTGTTTTATCAATCATTACTTCTACATGTGTAGTACACGATGTAGTAGGTTCGGTTCCACTTACAAAATACTCTTCTCTAATTGTTCCTCTTGGATCTCTAGAGCAAAGTTCAGAAGGTAACAATCCAGATTGTGTACAAATAGTTTTAGTAACTATACCATCAGGTTTAGGAAAGCTCATCTTACTTTCTAGACCTTCATGAATCACAGTATTTATATGTTTCCAAAGCATCGCAGCAGTACTACTGCTTTTAGATAGAGTAATTTTTGGCATATCATTTCCGATCCATGTTCCTGTTACATAGTATGGTGTATAACCAACAAACCATATATCAGCTTGGTTTTGTGTAGTCCCAGTTTTGCCAGCAACTGCCATATTGGGCATTTTAGCTTTTGAGGCAATTCCGTTAGTAACAGTTGTTCTTAATATATCTCCCATTATATATGCGACTTGTTCTGAACTGACTCTATTTTCCTCAGGAATGTTATCTATCAGGACATTTCCATTTTTATCTAAGACCTTAGTAAATGATATTGGCTCGACATAAACACCTTTATTTGCTATAGCCCCATATGCTGCAGTTATCTCTAACGGAGTAAGTCCCTTGCTCATACCTCCTAAACCCAAAGCTGATAGGTTTTCATCATTAATATTAGGATTTTCCTCTGAAGTTACAATACTATCATTAATGCCTAATTTATCTAAAAATGCCATAGAAGTATCTATTCCAATATCTTTCAGGACTTTTACTGAATTCACATTAACTGACTGTTCAACACTTTTTCTAAGAGTGTGAAGACCTCTATATCCTGAATACCAGTTTTTAGGCCAAAGTTCTCCACTTGAATTATAAAAAGGAACATCGTCTATTATGCTAGCAGCTGTATAATCAGAATTAAGTGCAGGCCAATATACAGCAATTGGCTTAATGGCAGATCCAGGTTGCCTTTGGGAATCAGTAGCTCTATTCAAGATACGAGATCCTTTAACATCCCTTCCACCTACTACAGCTTTAATATAGCCTGTTTTATAATCAATAGTTATAGTTGCAGATTGTGGCTGCACTATTCCGTCTTTTTGAACATAATAATATTCATTATTTAATATCAGATTTCCATCAATTATTTCAAAGAAGTTTTGATTAGACTCTAGATATGATTTATCAATAACAACTTTTTCACCTTCCACTTTATATTTACTTTCATCTATCATAACTGATCCTACAGAATGAGTTATCAAATTTTTCTTCTCATCAATTGTATAAAAATCTGCTATATCAAAATGTTTCTCGTAAGGTGTAATTTTTTTGCTGTTAATAATCAAGTTGCCATTATCGAATGAATATTCTTCTGAATTTAATATTAAATTCAAGTCGTCAGTCATTAAATTACTTTGTTTATAAAAAATAATATTGCCATTTGAATCAACTATATCTCCTGACCTATTGCTAGACCAATCAATTAATACTGGATTTCTATAACCAGAAGTATCTCCAAGTAAAATTTCTAAAAAATTATCATAGATATCTTCTAATTGTCGCTGCATTTTTAAATCTATTGTTGAATATATACTCAATCCACCTGTATATAGAAGATCTTGAGCTTGCTCTAAAGTATATCCTTTGAGTTCCATCAATTTATCTACTACATCATTTTTCACCATATCTGTGAAATATGAAGTTATATCAGTAATTTTTTTCTGTTCTGGTTTAATACTGGTTTTCATATCTTGCTTAATTGCTTCATCATATTGTTCTTGAGTTATTTTGCCTAATTCTAACATTTTTTGTAAAACAACTCTTTGTCTGCTAACTGATTTTTCATTGAATACACATATATATTTTTCACCTAAAACTTCTATTTCTCCTACTTTAAAGTCTTTTGAAGGATCAAATTCATCTGGTTTTACTCTGTAATATGGCTGATAATTACTAGTGCTTTTGACAATCCCTGCAAGCATTGCTGATTCTGCTAAAGTTAAATCTTCAACATCTTTAGAGAAATAAGTTCTTGCGGCTTCTTGAACACCATATGCATTTTGACCAAAATAATTTCGATTTAAATAGGCTTCAAGGATTTGGTCTTTAGTTAATACTTTTTCAACTTGTAATGCTAAATAAGCCTCTTTCACTTTTCTAGTGATAGACACATCATTAGTTAAATAAACGTTTTTTACTAATTGCTGAGTTATCGTGCTTCCTCCACGGAGACTTCCACTTTTGATATTGTCAATCATAGCAGCTCCAATACCTTTTATGTCAACACCAGGATGTTCATAGAAACGCTCATCTTCAATAGCTACAAAAGCATCTAACAAGTATTTAGGCATTTTGTTTATACTCACTACAGTTCTTAATTCTTCAGCTTGTATTTTTTCTACTAAATTACCTTCTAAATCATAAATTGTTGATGTCTGATTTAATGAAGAAATTATTGTGGTTGGATCTATTTCTGGAGCTTCTTTAATTATTTCGACTACACCTACGCCAATAATTCCCGAAAATAATATTCCTATAAATAATAAAGATAATAATATTATTTTAAAAGTTTTCAAATTATAGCCCTCACTTTCTAAAATGAAAAAATATTCTAAAATAGTAATTTACTCCGATAATTATAACACAATAATTCAAACTGTAAAAGTATTGCATAAACAGCTTTATAAATATAGTATAATAGATATATCGATTTAAATAATTGTTGAAAAGTGGTGTTTATATGGAAGATAAAGAAAAAACTTTAATAGTTGGTGTAGAGTTGCCCGGAGAAGAAAATGAAGATTCATTTGACGAATTGAAAGAATTAGTGAAAGCTGCAGGCGGGCAGGTTTTAGCAAGTTTAGTACAGAAAAGAGAAAAAATAGATTCTAAATATTATATTGGGAAAGGGAAAGTCGATGAAATTAAAGAAATATCTGATAAAATGGATATTGATTTGATTGTATTTAATAATGAACTATCCCCTGCACAGTTAAGAAATCTTGAGGACATTATCAATAAAAAAATAATCGACAGAACCACTTTGATTTTAGATATTTTTTCAAGAAGAGCTACTTCTAAGGAAGGTAAGCTTCAAGTTGAATTAGCACAACTTAAATATTTTATGCCAAGATTGACTGGTATGAGAGATTATCTTTCAAGAGAAGGAGGCGGAATAGGTACTAGAGGACCTGGAGAACAAAAGTTAGAAACTGATAGAAGGCATATACAAAAAAGAATAAATAATATAGAACTTAAATTAAAACAGATCGAGCGTGAAAGAGAATTAAAGAGGAAAAAAAGAACATCTTCCAATATACCTGTAGTTGCTTTAGTCGGATATACAAACTCAGGAAAATCAACCATACTAAATCAAATAATAAGAAAACATTCTGCGTCTGATAAGCAAGTTTATTCTGAAGACATGCTATTTGCCACATTGGATACAGCACATAGAAAAGCAAAATTGCCAAACGGAATGGAAGTAATTTTTGTTGACACAGTTGGGTTTGTTTCAAAACTCCCCACGAAGCTGGTAGAAGCTTTTAAGAGTACTCTGGAAGAAATAAAATACGCTGATTTACTTGTTCATGTGATTGACTCCTCAAATAAAAATATTGATCTTCAGATAACAACTACTTTGGGTATAATAATAGATCTGGGAGCTAATCAAATCCCAATGATAAATGTTTTGAATAAAATAGACAAGACATCAAAGACTGAATTGATTTTTGATATGTCTAATATGGATAACAGAATATTTATTTCTGCATTAGATGATAATGATATAGATAATTTATTGGTAAAGATTGAAGAAAAATTGATGTCAATAAAAAAATAAATATTTCACTAAATTAGAACTAGAGGATGATTTATGGAGAATTTAATTTATAGAACCCTTTATAAAAATGGGAAAGCAGAGCTTGAGATAAATAAATCTAAATTCATTGCTTCATCATTTCCAATTCAAAATCAAGAGCAAGCTATAGATTTAATAGAGAAAATTTCTGATCAATATAAGGATGCGACACATAATTGCTATGCATATGTTATTTCTAACAGTAGTCATGTAGAAAAGTTCAGTGATGATGGTGAGCCTTCTGGGACTGCTGGACTTCCAATATTACGTACTATCAAAAGTAAAGAGTTAATTAACACTCTAATAATTGTTACTCGTTATTTTGGTGGTATAAAACTTGGGAAAGGAGGATTGGTAAGAGCTTACACGAATGCTGCATTAGAGGCTATTTTAGACTCTAAGATAGCAATCATGAAAAAACATTCTATTTACAAAATAACGATTGGTTATAGTCATAAAAACATTGTTGATAAAGTAATTAAAGAACAAAACTTGTCAACTGAAAACTTGAATTATCTAGACAAAATAACTATGGAAATTGCAATTGAAATCGATAGGCAAGATCAAATTTTACGTAGACTTATCGATGCAACAAATGGTGAAATTAATATTGAAAAAATAAATGATTTATACAAACCATTTTCAGTTGAGTAATCACTCTAAAATGGGTATATATTTATGCGAGGTGATTAAGATGAGAGGCTATGAAAGTTTAAAAGAACAAATGTTAAACCTTAAAAATTGGGCAGTAATAGGTGTAACTTCGAAAAAAGACAGGTATGGATATAAAATATGGAAAACATTAAAGGAACACGGGTACAATGCATATGGAGTTAGCCCAAATTATGATGAAATTGAAGGTGAAAAGATATATCATTCTATTGAAGACATTACTGAAACGATAGATGTTGTAGATATGGTAGTTGCGCCTAGAATTAGCATAGATGTGCTAGATGAAATAAAAAATAAGGGGGTTGAATTTGTATTTTTCCAACCGGGATCATACAATGAAGAGGTTCTAAAAAAAGCCGATGAATTGGGATTATCCTATATAGTAGAGGATTGTATATATGCAACTCTGAAAGCAATGGAAAATTAAATTTATTGATATAAGGGAGTGGAATGATGAAGGACCCAAACAAAGAAATAGAATCAATAGTTCAATGGCTTAAAGAAAAAGTATCATCAGCAGGTGCAAAAGGCTTAGTTTTTGGATTGAGCGGAGGCATAGATTCTGCTGTAATTGCGGGAATAAGTAAATTAGCTTTTCCTAATGAATCGCTTGGGGTTATTATGCCTATAAATAGTAATGTACAAGATGAAAGTGATGCTTTACTAGTTGCAAAGACATTAGACCTAGATACTATAAACATAGACTTGAGTGGAATATATCAAAGTTTTCTAAAATCTTTGCCTTTTGAAGGTGAAAATCCAATGGCAAAAGCAAATTTGAAACCAAGGCTTAGGATGATGACATTATATTTTTTTGCTCAAGAAATGAACTATCTTGTATGTGGTTCTAGTAATAAGTCAGAACTTGAAATTGGTTATTTTACCAAATATGGAGATAGTGGAGTAGACTTATTGCCACTTGCGGATTTTGTTAAATCAGAAGTCAGACAACTAGCAGAAGAATTGAAAATCCCTAGGGATATAATAATAAAACCACCAACAGCTGGTTTATGGGAAGGTCAAACTGATGAGAAAGAATTAGGTTTTAGTTATGATGTTTTGGATAAATATATTAAAACTGGAGAAGGACCGGAAGATATCGTAGAAAAAATCAAAGAATTGCATGAAAAATCCAAACATAAACGAGAATTTCCTCCTATTTATAAAAAAATTGGTGAAAATTAATCTCTCTTATGCTAAAATATATGAGTTAGTTAATAAAAGGAGAGGTGTTTTATGTCAGGACATTCAAAGTGGAACAATATAAAGAATAAAAAAGGTAAAGAAGATGCTAGAAAAGGTAAAGTATTTACAAAACTAGCAAGATACATTATGGTTGCTGCTAAAGAAGGAGGGCCTGATCCAGATTATAACCCATCACTAAAAGCTGCAATCGAAAAAGCAAAAGCAGAAAATATGCCCAATGATAACATTGAGAGAGCTATAAAAAAAGGTATTGGGGAACTGGGTGGCCAAATTTTTGAAGAGATAATGTATGAAGGATATGGACCTTCAGGAATAGCCATAATGGTAAATTGTTTAACTGACAATAGAAATAGAACTGCCTCAGATGTTAGACATGCTTTTGATAAATTCGGAGGGAATTTAGGACAAAGTGGTTCTGTCTCGTTTTTATTTGACAAAAAAGGGATTTTAGCTATTGAAAAAAACGAAGAAATTGATGAAGAAGAACTGACCCTCTTAGCGATCGATCTTGGGGCTGAAGATATATATATTGAAGAAGATGGATATCAAATAATTACTGATCCTAAAGACTTTTCTAAAGTGGAAGATGGATTAAAAGAGGCTGGATACAATTTCATAATGGCTGAAATTTCGTATATACCTCAGACAACTGTCACATTGACAGATGAAAAAGATATTAAAAATATGAATCGATTACTTGAATTATTGGAAGACAGCGATGACGTTCAAGAAGTATATCATAATTGGGAGATGCCTGAAGAAGAATAAGGGGGATCTTCTATTGAAAAAATTTGATTATTTTTTACTCATACTATTGATAATTAATGTTTCTATATTTGCACTAGTGATGGCAATAGAACGAAGTGCTTACGATTTAGATTATTACATGGATTCTTATGAAAAAAATGGTGTGTATGAAGTGACACATAAGTCATATGAGGAACTTGAAAATCTTTCAAAAAAAATAATTGGAGTATTAAAAGGAAATTCAGATGTATCTGAATTAAGTCCCTATTTTAGTTCAAAAGAAATATCTCATATGAAAGACGTACAGAATTTATTTATTTTTGCTAAGGTATTGAAATTAATAGCAGCTGTTTCAGGCTTAATAATAATATTTAGCTATTTAAGAAAAGATAAATCCAGAATCATGGGAAAATGGCTAGGGGTTGGGTTATCATTTAACTATGTTTTATTAATTATATTAGCTGTACTAGTAAAAACTAATTTCAATAAATATTTCATCATATTTCATAAATTGTTTTTTAATAATGATTTGTGGTTATTAGATCCAAATACTGATTTGCTAATTCAGATAATGCCAGAAACATTTTTCACCGGTATTGTAACTAAAATATTGTTGAGATTCGTATTTTATATTTTATTTGGACAACTAGTAGGATATATTTTCTATAAAAAAGGTAAATACAATATCCCACATTATGTTAATCCAAAAAAATATTAATATAAAATTATATTTGACAGAGTAGGTATAGAGCGTTAAGTGCTTGAAGATGGGAAGTTGCTTCAAGACGAAAGATTATTCTGCGATTCTATGCCGCATCCGCTGCCGATTAAAGGCTTTCTTTAGTCGACATGCACTGTCAACTAAAGAAAGGAGATTCAAATGGATAAGAAAAGGGTTAATATCAGTTCAAGGAATATGGTCATGGCAGGATTTCTAGTAGCAATTTCAATAGTCATGACTAGGTTTGCTTATGTAATGCTTCCACTTGCTGGAGTAGGAGCATTAAGAATTAGTTTTGGTGAGGTACCTCTAATGATGTCAGGTATAATGTTTGGACCATTAGTAGGAGCATTAACCGGTGTAGCAGCAGATATAGTTGGTTTTTTGATAAATCCACAAGGGCCTTATTACCCTGGATTTACTTTAAGCTCAGCTCTATGGGGAGTTATCCCAGGGCTTTTTATGATTTTCTTTAGAAAAAATCAAATCAGTAAAAATGTATTTTCATATAGAAATATGTTGATTACATCAATATTTGCAACAATAGTGGTATCAGTATTGTTGAATACTTTATGGATATCGCAATTATACGGTAAAGGATTTTTTATATTACTTCCAGCAAGACTAATTGCAAGTTTGATTAGCATACCAATTTACGCTTTTATAATTTCGTATCTGATGAAATTTTTAAAGCAATATATAAACTGAAATTGAATGTGCATAGGCTTCCTTTAGGGAGCCTATATTGTTTAAGTAGAGGTGAATTAAATGATAAGATTCTTAACGGCTGGTGAATCTCATGGCGATAAATTAATTGGAATATTAGAAGGCTTACCCGCTAATTTAAAGATTAATACAGGATATATAGATTACGAATTATCTAGAAGACAAAAGGGCTATGGCAGATCGGAAAGAATGAACATTGAATCTGATAAAGTACAAATAGTTTCTGGTGTTGAAGACAATATAACAACTGGAGCACCAATATCTTTAATAATAAATAATTTAGCAAGAGAAATTAAAAATAATGAATTTCAGCAACCTAGACCGGGACATGCTGATTTAGCTGGTTTAATTAAATATAATCAGAAGGATGCAAAAAATATTTTAGAAAGAGCGTCTGCAAGAGAAACAGCAATGAGAACCGCTATTGGTGCAATTTGTAAAATATTTCTTTCTAATTTTGGAATTAAGATATTTAGTCATGTAATTTCTATATCAGATGTAGAATCAAAATACAATTACTATGAAAGTGGACCAGAGCTTGATTTTACTTTAGCTGAAAATTCTATTTTGAGAATGATTGATCCTAATGCTGAACAGATAGCTAAAGAAAGGATTGATTTTGGATTTGAAGAAGGTTTTACTTTAGGAGGAAAAGTAGAATTAATAATAAAAAATCTCCCTGTTGGCATAGGTTCTCATATACAGTGGGATAGGCGTCTAGATGGGAAAATCGCACAGTCAATGATGAGCATTCCTGGGGTAAAGTCAGTAGAAATTGGTTTGGGAGAAAACATTAAAAATTATCATGGGAATCTTTCTAATGATGAAATTTTTTATAGTGAAAAAAAAGGATATTATAGGAAAACTAACTTTTCAGGAGGAATTGAGGGCGGAATAAGTAATGGAGAGGATATAGTTATAAAAATAACTATGAAGCCCATACCCACACAAAGAAAACCGCTAAAAACTATAAACATTGTTACAAAAGAGGAAACTGTAGCCTTTGCTCAAAGATCTGATGTATGTGCTGTAGCATCTTTATCAATAGTAGCAGAAGCGATGGCTGCAATAGCTATAACAGAAGCATTTATGGAGAAGTTTTCAGGTGATTCAATGGAAGAGGTTAAGAATAATTTTATAAATTATCAAAATTATGTCGATAAGAGATGATATTATGATTATCAAACCTATAAAAACAATTAGAGGTGAAATAATTGCACCTCCTGATAAATCAATTTCTCATAGAGCAGCAATTTTGTCTGCTGTAGCAACCGGGAAAACCCTCATATCAAACTTCTTGTTTTCAGATGATACATTAAGAACGATATCAGCACTAAGAAACTTGGGAATATCTATAGAGATAGATGAGAAATCTTCTAATTTATTAATCGAAGGAAGAGGGTTGGATGGACTAACAGCTACAGATAAGATAAATTGTGGAAACTCTGGTACAACAATGAGATTATTAACAGGTTTGTTGTGTGGGCAGAGATTCTCTTCATACCTTTACGGAGATGAATCTTTAAATAAGAGGCCTATGGAGAGAATACAGAAACCTTTAAGTAATATGGGTGCTAAGATTAAATTGGAAGAAGGACACGCACCGATCATTATTGAACCTTCTAAACTAAACCCAATTAAATATTCTATGAACATAGCAAGTGCACAAGTTAAATCAGCTATATTAATTGCATCATTATATACATCTGGTGTTACAGAAATCGAGGAGCTTTATCCAACAAGAAATCACACAGAAGTGATGCTCAAACATTTTAATTGTGATATTGAATTTAAAGATAATTATGTCAGGATATTTAATCCAAATAAGCTATTAGCAAAAGATATTTACATACCTGGAGATATTTCCTCAGTTGCTTATTTTATAGCATTAGCTCTAATTACGGATAATAGCAACTTAGTTATTAGAGATGTGGGCGTTAATGGAAGCAGAATTCATATACTTCGTTTATGGCAGAAAATGGGGGGTAATATTACTGTTTTTAATAACAGAATTATCAATGGTGAATGTATAGCTGATATTGTGGTTAAATCAAGTGATTTGACTGGTATAGTCATAGATAGAAAAGATGTTTCACAATGTATTGATGAAATCCCTATTTTAGCAGTAACTGCCGCTTACGCTAAAGGAAAAACAGTTATTTCAGGGGCTGAAGAGTTAAAAGTAAAAGAATCCAATAGACTATATTATACTTATACTAATTTAAAAAACATGAAAGCAGATGTAAAATTAGACAATGATACATTATACATTAATGGTCAAAGTAGCTTAGTTGGTTCTGATATTGATACTGCAAATGATCATAGAATTGCAATGGCTTTTACAGTAGCGGGACTTAAAGCATCAGGAGAGACAAATATTAGAAACCATGAATGTGTTAAGATAAGTTATCCTGAATTTTATAAGGATTTATATAAAATAATATTCAAATATTGACTTTAAATAAACCTTAATAAACTGTATAATATTTATATGATAGACAAATTATAGGAGGGTGCTAGATGAAAACAAAATTACCAATAGCTTTATCAAATAGACATATTCATTTAAGTAAAGATGATCTTTACAAATTATTTGGAGATGATTATGTATTAAAAAAGACAAAAGATTTATCACAACCAGGTCAATTTGCATGTGAAGAAAAAGTAGAAGTTATAGGGCCTAAAGGTTCTATTAAAAATGTGAGAATTTTAGGACCTGTTCGAGCAAATACTCAAATTGAAATATCAATTTCAGATGCATTTACTCTTGGAGTAGAACCAGTTATAAGAAATTCAGGGGACATTTCTAATACACCTGGTGCTAAAATAATCGGTCCTAAGGGAGAAATTGAAATCAAAGAAGGAGTAATAGTAGCAGCTAGACATATTCATATGCACACATCAGATGGAGAGGAGTTTGGAGTAAAAGACAAAGACATTGTAAAAGTTAGAACGAATGGACCCAGAAGCTTAGTATTTGAAAATGTATTAGTAAGAGTTCATCCGGAATACGCTTTGGAGATGCATGTAGATATAGAAGAAGGGAATGCTGCTGGAGTAAAAAATGGTGAAATTGTCGAAATAATAAAATAGGAGTGATAACATGGAGCTAAATAAATATATAGATCATACTTTATTAAAACCAGAAGCAACAAGCGATGATATCATTAAATTGTGTGAAGAAGCTAAACAGTATGAATTTAAGGCAGTATGTGTAAATCCTTGTTATGTTAGTTTATGCAAAGAGCATCTTTCAAATTCCGATGTTAAAATTGCTACTGTAATAGGTTTTCCATTAGGGGCTAATACTATTGAGACAAAAGTATATGAAACTGAAAATGCATTGGCTAATGGTGCTGAAGAAATTGACATGGTAATAAACATAGGAAAATTAAAGAGCAAAGAATTTGACTATGTGTATAATGAAATTAAAGAAGTAGTAAATAAAGCAAATGAAAAAAAAGCCATAGTAAAAGTTATTATTGAAACTTGTTTATTAACAGATGATGAAAAAATAAAAGCTTGTGAGTTAGCTAAGAAAGCAAATGCAAAATTCGTAAAAACATCTACAGGATTTAGCAGTGGTGGAGCTACTGTGGAAGATGTAAGACTGATGAAAAATGTTGTGGGTAATGATCTAGAAGTTAAAGCTTCTGGAGGGATTAGAGATTCAGAAACTTTCAAAAAAATGATTGAAGCAGGTGCTACTAGGATTGGAACTAGTTCTGGAGTTAAGATAATAAATGAGTTAAAATAAGGGGAATCCCCCTTTTTTTTATTAGATAGATATTTACGAGAATAATAATTTGGGTATCTACAATAAGAAACTTTTAATAAATTGAAACAACAAGTATAAGAAGGAGTGATCAATTTGCTAGAAATTCCAATAAGCGAAAAATTGGGAAGAAGTATAAATCTAACCTCTATATATACGAGTAAGTTTAAATCAAACTATTTAAGCTTTTATTTTATAAGACCGTTAGATAGAGAAGAAGTTACTTTAAATGCATTATTGCCGATGGTGTTGAATAGAGGAAGCCAAAAATACAGTAATTTTATTGCAATTGAAAGAGAATTAGAACTGCTGTATGGAGCTAGCCTTGACTATGATGTATATAAAAGTGGAGAAAAACAAATAATAAAGTTTTCAATAGAATGGGCAGACTCTAATTATGTCAACGAAACCTCAATTGATACAAAGGCAATCGAGATTCTTTTTGATATTATTTTTCATCCTGTACTCAATGATGGAATTTTTGTTGAAGATTATGTTGAGCAAGAGAAACAAAACCTCCAAAAGAAAATTAAAAGCAGAATAAACGATAAACGAAGTTATGCTATTACTCGATGTATCGAAGAAATGTGTAAAACTGAAAGATTTGGGATTTATAGTTTAGGATATGTGGAGGATTTGAAAGACATAAACAGTGAAAATTTAACAAAACACTATAAAAAAATGATTTCTGAGACTCCTATCGAAGTGATATATGTTGGGAATGAGAAAAAAATTGACATAGCTAAATACATTCCACAACACATCAAGAATAGAGAATCTACAATCGACATTCAAAGAGAAGTAGTGCGTGAAAAATCTCAATATAGGAATCATATAGTTGAAAGAATGCAAGTAAATCAAGGGAAATTAGTACTTGGTTTACTCACGGGAATACCCTATGAAAATGAATTATTTGAGGCACTATCTGTTGGAAATGTCATGTTAGGAGGCAGTTCAAATTCAAAATTATTTAGAGAAGTTCGTGAAAAGTATAGTCTAGCATATTATGTTAATTCTATACTATTTAAACATAAATCTATAATTATAATAGACTCTGGAGTGGACTTCAAAAACATGCAAAGAGCTCTAGACTTAATCAATGAGCAGATAAAGAAAATAAAAGAAGCTGATTTCACAGATAATGAGTTACAGCTTGCAAAAAAAGAAATAACAACTTCATTAAAAAAAATAGAGGATTCTAATCATTCTATTGCAAGCTATACTCTGGATAATATATTGACTAAAAAATCAGAGAAAATTGAGGATAGAATTAATAAAATTAATGCTGTATCCAAAGAAGAAATTATTAAAGCATTTAATAGAGTAAATTTAGACACAATTTACGTATTAACTAGGGAAGGTGAGGGTGATATTGATGTTAAAGATTAAAAATGAAAGGATAAAAGAAGAAGTTTATTTCGAAACCCTCGAAAACGGTTTAAAAATTTATTATTATCCTAAAATAGGGTTTTCAAAGAAATATGCTGTTTTTTCTACAGGGAATGGTTCATGTGACAATAAATTTAAAATTGAAGGAAATGATGAAGTTATAACATTGCCAGATGGTATTGCTCATTTTTTAGAACATAAACTTTTTGAAGATCCTGAGAAAGATTTTTTTGAAAAATTTTCTAGTCTTGGTGCGGACGTAAATGCATTTACTAATTTCAATCAGACTTCGTATCTGTTTAGCACAACTGAAAACTTTATTGAATGTCTATTAGAGCTAGTTAACTTAGTTATGGAGCCATTCTTTACAGATGAAAATGTAGAGAAGGAAAAAGGGATTATCGCACAAGAGATTCAGATGTATAAAGATAGCCCAAATTGGAAAGTTTTCTTTAATTTATTAGATGGATTATACGTAAACCATCCAATAAAGATAGACATCGCTGGAAGCATAGATAGCATATCTAAAATAAATAAAGACAATTTATATTTAGCATATAAGTTATTTTATAATCCTGAATCAATGGTACTTGTTTTAGTTGGGGATATAGAATTTGAGAAAGTCATTGATGAATTAAATATAGAATTTTCTAAATACAACACTGAAAAACTAAAAGGAATAAAAATTTATGAAAATGAACCTGCAATAATTAACAAAAAAAGAATTGAAGAAAGAATGTCTACATCAATTCCTATTTTCAATTTGGGAATTAAAGATATAAATATAGGGTTAAAAGGAAAGGATGCAGTTATAAAAGATTTAACTACAAATTTGATATTAGAAATTTTGTTCTCAAGGAGTTCTGAATTTTATCAAGAGCTATATACAGAAGGATTAATAGATGACCAATTTGGAGCATATTATACTGGTAAGACGGATTATGGATATTCAATTATATCTGGTTCAAGTGAAAATCCAAATAAAGTATATGATAAAATAATGGAATTATTTAAAAATCCCGATAAATATCTTACCGAAGATGGATTTGAGAGGATAAAGAAAAAACAGATAGGGCAATTTTTAATTGGACTAAATTCGATTGAGTATATTGCGTATGCTTTTACTGAGTTATGTTTTCAAGATTTCCTATTGATTGATTATCTTGATTTATATGAAGAAATAAATTTTAAAATGATAAAAGAAAGATTTAACGAACATTTTAATCCAGACAGGATCTGTTTATCATTAATTGTCCCAGAATAACTAAAGCGGAGGTGAAAAGATGTATTCTGTTGCATTTACTATTTTTGGCATAGAAATAAAATGGTATGGCATAATAATTGCTACTGCTGTACTAATTGGAGTATTACTTGCAATTAAAGCTGCTAAAAAGAAAGGAATTAAAGAAGATGACATATTGGATTTTGCTCTATTCCTTTTGCCTAGTGCAATCATTGGAGCTAGAATTTATTATGTTATATTTGAATGGGATTATTACTCTCAAAATCCATCCCAGATATTTAATATTAGAGCAGGTGGATTAGCCATACATGGAGCGATAATAGCGGGAATAATTGTAGGAATTATTTTTTCAAAAATAAAGAAAATAGATTTTTGGAAATTAGCTGATATAGTTGCTCCAAGCTTGATACTTGGCCAATCCATCGGAAGATGGGGCAATTACGCAAATAAAGAAGCTTATGGAGGACCAACGAATTTACCCTGGGGCATAATAATAGACGGACAAAAAGTTCATCCTACGTTTTTATACGAATCTATATGGAACATGATTGGATTTGGGATACTTTTGTATTATCAAAAGAACATAGCCAAAAATGATGGCGAAGTTTTTGGATTATATATGATATTTTATTCAGTTGGAAGGTTTTTTATAGAGGGGTTGAGGACGGATAGCTTGATGTTAGGAAATATCAGAGTTGCCCAACTAATCAGCTTGTTATTTATAATTATCGGATTAATAATATTAAAAAAGAAAAGACAAAAAAATATATAAATTAAAAATGTTCCTAAGAAATTAGGAACATTTTTAATTGGGACATTTGTCCCTTTTTTATCTTTAGCGTATTAAATAGTAGAAATTTTTGAACAATTGGTATACACTATATTTATAGTGGTAAAAAGTGGGGGAAAGTGGATTGATAGGGTGGTGTTAAAATGTTAATTGGTGAATATTTTCATACTCTTGATGATAAAGGAAGATTAACAATACCATCCAAATTTCGCGAACCCTTAGGATACGAGTTTGTTTTAACAAAAGGTTTAGATAATTGTCTTTTTGTTTATGCTAAGACTGAGTGGGATTTATTAGAACAGAAGCTAAAGACTTTGCCATTAACAAACAAAGATGCTAGAGCTTTTGTAAGATTCTTTTTTTCTGGTGCTACGGAATGTAGCTTAGATAAACAAGGACGTATTTTAATACCTTCTAATTTACGAGAGCATTCCCAACTAGAAAGAGACGCTGTTATAATTGGAGTGTCTACAAGATTAGAAATATGGAGTAAGAAATTATGGGAAGAATATAATAGCGATGATAATTTAAGCTATGAAAGCATCGCTGAAAAAATGTCACAATTAGGTATATAGAGGTTAATTATGGAATTTAAACACATACCAGTAATGCTTGACGAGGTTATTGACGGCTTAAACATAAAAGAAAACGGAATATATGTCGATGCTACAATTGGAGGAGCTGGTCATTCTCTTGAAATTGTGAAGAGACTAAAAAATGGCAAACTAATTGGCATAGACCAAGACATAAATGCGATTAATAAGTCTTTAGTGACTTTAGAAGAATATAAAGAAAAAGTCATTCTCGTACATAGAAATTATGGTGAGATCAAAAATGTATTAGCTGAATTAGGGATTTCTAAAGTAGATGGTATATTGGTGGATTTAGGTGTTTCATCCCATCAACTAGATACTGCGCAAAGAGGCTTTTCATATAATTTGGATGCTCCATTAGATATGAGAATGGATACATCAAGGGATTTTTCAGCATGGAATGTTGTTAATCAATATAGTTTGGAAGAATTAACGGATATATTTTATAAATATGGCGAAGAAAAATGGGCAAAGAGGATAGCTGAATTTATAGTTGAAGAAAGGAAAGTAAAACCGATTGAAACTACTTTTGAATTAGTGAGTATAATAAAGAAAGCTATTCCTAAGAAAGTTAGACAAACAGGTCATCACCCAGCCAAAAAAGTTTTTCAAGCCATAAGGATAGAAGTAAATAATGAACTCGGAGTGTTAGAAAATACAATTGAAGATATGGTTGATGTCTTAAATATCGGAGGAAGGCTAGTAATTATAACTTTTCATTCTCTTGAAGACAGATTGGTAAAAGATAAATTTAAAGAGTTAAATACTTCTTGTGTTTGCCCTAAAGAATTGCCTGTATGTGTATGTAATCATGTTAAGAAAATAGAGATTATAACCAAAAAACCGATACTACCGACTTCAGATGAGATAAATGAAAATCCACGTTCTCATTCTGCAAAGTTAAGAATAGCGGAAAGGATATAGTAATAAAGGGAGGTATTATGATGATTGCAGAAAAAATTGACTATGAACTCATACAAGAATCGATTGAACAAAAAAATGAAAAAATAGTACATAAGAAAACTGCTATAAATAAAACTTCCTACATACTGATTTCTATTTGTTTTTTGATATCGTCTGTATTTATCTTACAAGGATATACAGATATCCAAACGATGCGTCTAGAAATAAACCAATTACAAAAGCAAAAGCAAGAATTAAATAGAAAAAAAGATGACTTATCTGTAAAACTTGAAGGCCTAAAAAACAATCAAGAAATAGAAAAGCAAGCTGAAAACCTACTAGGAATGAGCTATCCAAAGGAAGATCAAGTAGTGTATATTGCAATTGATGATACAAATGAGGCAATTCAATTTAGTCTTTTTGATAAAATTAAAGATGCGTTAAGTTTTTTTTCTAGTCTGTATTAGAGGTGGTAAATGATGAAAAAACCAACTAGAGCTAATTTCGTACGATTGAAGATTGCTATTTTAGTAGTGTCTTTAGTCGTGTTTTTTTTATTTTATAAATTAATTAAAATTCAAGTAGTAGAAGCAAATGACCTAAAAAAGCAAGCTTTAAAGCAATGGACTAAATCAGTAGAGATAGAACCTTCAAGGGGGATTATTTATGACAGAAATGGTAGAAAATTAGCCATAAATTCTCCATCTTACACTGTTTGGGCGTATGTTTCTGAGATTGAGAACCCTGAAGAAGTTGCAAAGAAAATTTCACCAATTATTGAGGAATCTGAAGAAGAAATTGTAAATTTAATCAAGAATGGTACAAACATGAAAAAATTAAAGCAATCAATAAATAGAGAACAGGCTGAAGAAATAAAGAATTTAAACATAGATGGAATATCAATCACAGAAGGCACTAAGCGATACTATCCACTTAATAATTTTGCATCTTATATAATTGGATTCACAGATGTTGACAATAATGGCCAATATGGGGTTGAAAAGACTTTTGACTCATATCTTAAAGGAGTTCCAGGACTTTGGATAAAATCAACAGATGCTGCAAATAGGCAACTACCATATGATGGAGAAATCATACATGAACCACAGAATGGATATAATTTATTGTTAACGATAGATGAAAATATTCAGCGTTTTGCAGAAGATGCAGCTTCTAACGCATTAGTAGATAATAAAGCTAAAAGCGTCAATATAATTGTCATGGATCCAACGACTGGAGAGATTTTAGCTTTAGCAAATAAACCTGATTATAATCTAAATTCTCCTAGAGAAGCAATTGATGAAAAGACTAAATCTGAATGGAGCAATTTAAGCCCAGAAGAACTTCAAAACGAGTGGTTTAAGCTATGGAGAAACTACTCAGTTAATGACTTATACGAACCAGGTTCTACATTCAAGATTGTTACAGCAGCTGCTGCTATAGAAGAAGGAGTTGTTAATAAGAACACTCATTTTTATTGTAATGGTTTTTATAAGTCGATTCCAGGAGTAACTTTAAGATGTGCAAAATGGTATGATCCTCACGGAGATCAAGACTTATATGAAGCATTTGCAAATTCATGCAATATTGCTTTTATTAATATGGCAAACAGTGTGGGAAAAGATAAAATGCTTGAGTATATAAAGGCATTTGGCTTTGGAGAATTGACGGGTATAGATTTACCTGGAGAACAAAAGGGTATAATTCCTCAAAGGGTAGAGGATATAAGTGATGTTAATTTAGCCACTATGTCATATGGGCACAGTGTAGCTGTTACTCCAATTCAAATGATAAATGCGATATCAGCAGTAGCAAATAATGGCAACTTAATGACACCACATATTGTCAAAGCTATAACTGACGATGACGGGAATTTAATAGAAGAGTACAAACCGGAGATTAGAAGACAAGTAATTTCAGAAAGTACAAGCAAAACAATTCTGGAAATGCTTGAAAAAACTGTAACTGAAGGCACTGGAACAAAGTCTTTTATTCCAGGGTATAGAGTAGGAGGGAAAACTGGTACTGCTGAAAAGATAATTGACGGGAAATATGTATCTGGGAAATATATATCGTCATTTGGAGGGGTTGCACCAGTAGATAATCCGAGAATTGCTGTTTTAGTTATTGTCGATGAGCCAACAGGCATATATTATGGAGGTACGGTAGCTGGACCTTATGCAAAAATGGTAATTGAGAATACTTTAGAGTATTTATCAGTTCCTAGAGAAATTTCTGATGAAGAAAAGAGCGAAAATATAGAAACTGTAGTAGTTCCAGATCTTGTTGGGCTAACATTAGTAGATGCGACTAAAATTCTCAAAGAAATGGGTTTGAGATATGTGACAGATTATGAAGAAATTTCACCGACTAGTAAAGTTGCTGATCAAAAGCCACTGGCTGGTACAGAAGTTGAAGTTAATTCATTAGTTGACTTATATTTCGAAAAGCAAAATTAAAATAATACTATAATTAATTTTAAATCTACTAGTAATATAATTGTTTTTTTTATATAATATAAAAGTAAACTACAGTACAAGGAGAGACAATAATGAGTTTTCAACTGAAATTGTTTTTGAGCATGGCAACTAGTTTAGTATTAAGTATATTTATAGGGCCAAAGGTTATAAAAATTTTGACTGATATGAAGGCGAAACAAAGCATCAGAGAAGATGGACCAGCCTCTCATATGGTAAAATCCGGGACTCCGACAATGGGTGGCATAATATTCTTAGCTGCTTTATTGATTTCATATATTATTTTTGGTTCTAAGACTAGTGATAACTTAATCATTATATTCATCACTTTAGGGTTTGGATTAGTAGGATTCTTAGACGATTTTTTAAAAGTTAAACTCAAGAGGAATCTTGGGTTAACAGCAATTCAAAAGATCATTGGTCAGCTTATTTTTACGTTCATATTATTATCATATTATTTGATTAACACACAAAATTCTTCTGAATTTTGGATCCCATTTACAACAGAAAAATATATTAATATGGGTGTACTAACAATACCGTTTCTCTTGATTGTTATTTTAGGATCTGTAAATGCTGTTAACTTAACTGATGGATTAGACGGATTGGCAAGTGGTATTTCAGCAATATTTTTCTCAGCTTTTGCATATATATGTCATAGAGCTGGATTTAATGATATTTCAATAATTTGTATTTCATTGGTAGGTAGTTTATTGGGATTTTTATATTTCAATCACTATCCAGCTAGAATATTTATGGGAGATACAGGAGCATTAGCATTAGGCGGAGCAGTTGCATCAATAGCACTGCTATCTGGCAATGTATTTTTAATTCCGATAGTAGGAGCTGTTTTTTTCATAGAAGCACTTTCGGTTATCATACAGGTATTGAGTTTTAAATTGACAGGCAAGAGAGTTTTCAAAATGGCTCCACTTCATCACCATTTTGAACAATCAGGATGGAAAGAAACTGATGTCGTAATAATGTTTTGGATTGTGAGTATTATATTTGCACTAATTGGCATATTTAGTTTATAGGGTGGTGTAGAAATGATAGTAGACAATAAAAATGTGCTTGTACTAGGCGTAGGTTTGACGGGAATTTCCGTATTAAATTTCTTAAAATCCAAGACAAATAAAATTTATGTATATGACGATTTGCCTTACTCTGATATTGTAAAAAAACTAAAAAATGCTGGAATCTACGACGTAGTTATTTTAGATTCAAAAAGTGAATTTATTAATAATATGGATATAATCATAACAAGTCCTGGTTTTCCTCCCTATCATGAGGTTATAATGAAAGCAAAATCTTCATTGATACCAATAATTTCTGATATTGAATTGGCTTATCACTACAAAAAGAGTTCAAACATATATGGTATAACTGGGACAAATGGAAAGACGACTTCTACAGTCCTATTAACTGAAATCCTCAAAAAAGATGGATTTAAAGTAGAAGCATTGGGTAATATTGGGACGCCGACCATAGAAAGACTTACAAATTGTTCTTTTGATGATAATTTTGTCATTGAATTGAGTAGTTTCCAATTAGAATACACAAATGACTTTAGGCCAAAAGCTGCACTGATACTAAATATAACAGAGGACCATTTAAATTGGCACGGTTCTATGGACAGCTATATTGCGGCAAAACTAAAAATATTCGCTAATCAAAAAGAAGATGATTTACTTGTTCTAAATTATGATGATGAAGTATTGAGAAACATAAATGTAAACAGCAGACCGAAACTAATGTATTTCAGTGTAAATAATACTTTAGATAAAGGCATTTTCATCAAGGATGGAAAGATAGTATTTAAAACTGAAGATATAGAAGAAGAAATAATAGATGTTCAAAAAATTAAATTACCAGGAAAACATAATTTGGAAAACATATGTGGAGTGTTATCCATATGCAAGTATTTGGGAGTATCTAATGATTCAATAGATAGTGTACTCAGCACATTCAGAGGGGTTGCACATAGAATAGAATTTGTTGCGACTAAGAATGACGTTGAATATTACAATGACTCAAAGGGAACAAATGTGGATTCGAGTATAAAGGCTATAGAGGCTCTAAAGGGTCCGATTATACTGATTGCTGGTGGTTACGATAAGAATGCTGATTATACTAGATTAATAGAAGCGCTTAAAGATAAATGCAAGGCGTTGATTGTGCTTGGGCAAACAAAAGAAAAGATCAAAGATGCTGCATATAATAATGATTTTTTAAATGTTTATTTAGCTAAAGATATGAGAGAAGCTGTTGATATAGCAACTAGTCTAAGTTCTCCTAATGATCAAGTGCTTTTATCTCCAGCGTGTGCTAGTTGGGATATGTATAAGAACTATGAAGAAAGAGGAGATCATTTTAAGAAAATTGTAAATGACATTATGGAGTGAGTTTAATGAAAAGTAAATTGCGAAAACACGAACCAGATTTTTATATTCTCATTTCCACCATAATGTTAGTTTTCATTGGTGTAATAATGGTATATAGTGCAAGCTCTCCTAAAGCTTTACAAGAATTTGGAGATCCATTACATTTTTTTAAAAGACAATTAGCTTGGGCTGTTTTAGGCTTGTTCGCAATGATCATAATTATGAACATTGATTATCATATATGGAAAAAACATGCAACAGCTGTATACATTTTTACAATTATACTGGGCTTATTGATATTTACACCTTTAGGAATAGAATTAAAAGGTGCGAGGCGTTGGATAAACATAGGTTTTACCACTTTCATGCCATCAGATGCAATAAAGCTTGGAAGTATTATATTTTATGCAGCATTTTTAGAAAATAAAAAAGATAAAGTTTCAAAGCTAATAGATGGATTAGTTCCAGCATTTTTATTAATCGGGTTGTCTACCGGATTAGTTTACTTGCAAAAAGATTTAAGCACATCTATTACTGTAGCAGGAACAATGCTAAGCATGTATTTTATTGCGGGAATGCCATATTATGTTTTAATAATATCTGCTGGTTTAGCAGCTATTTTGTTTAAAGTAGCTGTTTATTCAGAAGGTAACGAATATAGATTGGAGAGAATAAAATCTTTTAGAGATCCATTTGCAGATAAACTAGGAGATGGATATCAGATAGTGCAATCACTGTACGCTTTAGGCTCAGGTGGATTATTTGGAGTAGGTCTTGGGAAAAGCAAGCAAAAATTTTTTTACATACCTGAGGCTTATAACGATTTTATTTTTTCGATAATTGGAGAGGAATTAGGACTTGTTGGAACTACATTTATACTTTCACTTTATGCAATAATCATTTTTAGAGCATTTCATGTAGCGAGAAATTCTAATGATAAATTTGCCCTTTTTGTAGCAAGTGGTATTGGCTCATTAATAGCGATACAAGCATTAATGAATATAGCTGTTGTAACTTCAAGCATACCACCTACGGGAATAAATTTACCGTTTGTGAGTTCTGGAGGTACTTCTTTAATTTTTTATTTAATAAGCATTGGTATTCTATTAAATATATCAAGATATACAAAAACAGGTAGGAGTAAAAAAAATGAACATAATAATTAGTGGTGGTGGAACTGGAGGGCATATTTATCCAGCTCTAGCAATTGCAAAAGAAATTAAAAAAAGATATAAAGAAAAAGTTAACATATACTATGTCGGAACACCTAATGGAATGGAGAAAGAACTAGCTAAAAGAGAAGGCTACGAATACAGACAAGTAAGGGTAATGGGCATGCCTAGAAACTTAAGCAGAGAATCAATTAAATCTGCAAAAGAACTTTTAATCGGATTAAATGATTCGAGGAAGATAATAAATGAATTAAATCCAAAGTTAATCATAGCGACTGGCGGATATGTCTGTTTCCCAATATCATATGTGGGAAATCTTAAAAAAATTCCAGTATGCATTCATGAGCAAAATGCTTTCCCGGGAATAACAAATAAAATCCTATCTAGGTATGCGAGTAAAGTTTTTATAACATTTGATGAATCTAAAAAATATTTTAAACATCCTGAGCGAACTATATTGACTGGAAATCCTATTAGAGAAGAATTGTTTCTTGTAGACAAAAAAGCTGCATATAAGGCTTTTGACCTTAATAGTGATAAACCAATCATACTATCTTTTGGTGGCAGTGGAGGTCAAAACAGTCTTAATGAAGCTATATTGACTTATATACAGAGCATTTCAGAATGCAATGATGTTCAATTAATTCATATAACAGGAAAATCACATTATGAAGGTTTTAAAGAAGCATTAGAAAAAAAAGGTGTGGATTTGAAAGAGAATATCAAAATATTTCCATATTTACATGACTTGCCAAAAGTGTTGAACATTGCAACACTAGTAATCGCAAGTGCTGGTGCGATAACTTTGGCTGAAATAAGTGCTCTGGGAATACCAAGCATTTTGATACCAAAAGCATATACTGCTGAAAACCATCAAGAATACAATGCACAAGTTTTTGAAGATGCAGGAGCGAGCGTGGTAATCAAAGAGAAAGATCTAAATGGGGAAGTATTGGCTAAAACTATAAATGAATTAATAAGTGATAAAAGAAGACTTATGGAAATGAGCAATAATACAAAAAAGCTAATGAATACAAATGCAACTGAAATTATAGTAGATGAATTGAACCAATATTTAAGATAGTAGGGATTCTATGAATAAGCTCACTAGAGTTGAAAAAAAAAGAAGAAAGAAGAAATTTTTCAGGAGAATTTTTCTTCTTCTCTTACTCACATTTATAATATACAATGCACTTATAAGAATTGAATTATTTAATATTAATAAAATAGAAATTTCTGGAAATATAAACATTACTGAAGAACAGATAATAGAAAAAGCAGGATTCAATTTAGGCGATAACTTGTTTAAGATTAACAGATTCACCATAGCTAATAAGCTAAAAAAAATTGGATATATAGAAAAAATAGATATTGACAAAGTATTCCCAAGTACTATTAGAATTAAGATTGATGAGAGAACACCATATGTTGAGGTTATATTCGATAAGGAATACTATGTATTCGATACTAATGGCATATTATTAGAAAAAAGATCAGAACCGCTTGAGAAATTGACTTTGATAAGTAATTATAAAATTGAGGATATAGATGAAGGGCAAAAATTAGATACTGATAGCGATTTAATTGATATATTTAGAGATGAGAAAGTCATTGATGTAGTTAGAAAGATAAAGTCGATTGATTTCGCAGATGAGAATAATATTAAAATTATCTTAAATAAAGATATACCAGTAGAGTTTGGTTCGTTATATAATTTAAAATATAAATTACTAGAACTTAATGAAATAATTAAGGACATAGAAAAAAAGAATATCCCTACTAAAATGATAATTATGAACAAAGGAGAGTATCCAATCTTAGTAAGAGATGATAATTAAGGAGCAATATAAAATGAACAAAAAAAGAGAGAAACTAGCAATTATTGGTGTTTCGTTAGTACTAGGGCTCATATTGTCAGTTCAATTTAAAACTATTAATAAAACTGTTGGGAATGGGGTTTTGCCAACACAGAGAGCTCAAGAATTAGCTAATGAAGTATCAAAATTAAAAAGTGAAAAAGAGTTATTGACTAAACAACTTGAAGAATTAGAAAATAAAGTTGAACAATATGAAAAAGAAGGAATTTCTCATGATACTTATGCTGAGAATTTATATAAAGACGCCATGAAATATAGGATGTTAGCAGGATACACTGATGTACATGGGCCTGGAATTATTTTAGAAATCAATGATCCGCCGATAGATCCCCAAATTTCAGATAGTTATGGTATAGTCGATGAATTAGATTTGTTGTTACAAGTTATCAGCGTTTTGAATGCTGCTGATGCTGAGGCGATTAGCATTAACGATCAGAGATATACATCATTTACTGAAATAGTTAGGGCGGGAAACCATATCGAGATTAACGGAGTATCAACAGGCGCTCCAATTGTCATAAAAGCAATTGGAAATCCAGATACATTGGAATCTGCATTAAATATCAAATGGGGAATTGTTTGGCAATTACGAAATTATGATTACGTAGTAAATTTAACTCAAAACCAAGATATAAAGATAGAAAGATACAGAAAGGCTAAAGAATTCATATATGCTAAGCCTGTTGAAGAAGAATAAGTGGTGGGGCGATAATATGAAAGAATTTAACCCAAAATTGACAATAGGGATATTTAGTGCTTTAGTAGGGATATTATTTGCATCTCAAGTAAAAATGAATATTCAAATGGTCACACCTGTTACTATTAATTCAATCCAGAGGCTTGAACTTGAGATTAAATCATTAAGAACTGAAGTTGAAGATTTAAAATTAAATATAGAGGACAAACAGAATTATTTAACATTAATAGAAGATTCTAATCATAGTGAGAAGAATATAATTTCGGTTTTAGAAGATGAAAGAGATAAAAATATGCTTCTTGCAGGGTTTAAAACTGTTGAAGGGCCAGGCGTAGAAATTGTCATGTTTGATAATATAAATTCAGATGAATTGTCCTTTGATTTTAATGATGGTATAATACATGATGTAGACATGCAAAATATATTAAATGATTTAAGAGTAGCAGGAGCTGAAGCGATAAGCATAAATGGAGAAAGAGTGCTTTCTTTTTCAGATATTAAATGTGCTGGCCCTGTTATAAGAGTAAATGGAAGAAGCTTAGGGACACCTTTTATAATAACAGCAATAGGAGATCCTAAATTGTTAATGGCTTCTGTAAGTGCTCCGGGGACATATGCAGAGATGCTTACAAAAGTATATGGCATAGGAATCCAGCCATATACTAAAGATAAATTAGTCATTCCAGCATACAGTGGAGATTTTTCTTACTCTTATGCAAAGACGGTTCAATAAAGGAGAGTGGATAGATGGTATATGCATTAATAGGCATACTCATTGGAGTGTTAATTGGATTTTTATTGCCATTTACATATAATTCAGCCTACACCTTGTATGTATCAGTAGCAATACTTGCATGTATGGACTCTATTTTTGGTGGCATTAGGGCAAACTTAGAGGGTAAATTTGATGCAACGATATTTGTATCTGGATTTATTGGGAATGCTATATTAGCAGCTTTTTTAGCCTATATAGGTGATAGATTAGGTGTTCCTTTATACTATGCAGCAATATTTACATTTGGCAATAGACTATTTGACAATTTTGCTAAAATCAGACGAATCATTACTTCTAAGAAAAAAAATTAAAGAAACAATAGAACCACTATATGAATGGAGGAAAGTTTATGTTCGATTTTGATGTTGATGTAGAACAATTTGCAAAGATTAAAGTTTTGGGTGTTGGCGGAGGTGGCAATAACGCCGTAAATAGGATGATTGAATCCGGGGTAAGGGGAATTGAATTTATAGCATTAAATACTGACAAACAAGCATTGTATTCATCAAGAGCTGAGATAAAAATTCAATTAGGTGAGAAGATTACAAAAGGATTAGGTGCTGGAGCAAATCCTGAGATCGGAGCTAAAGCTGCAGAAGAAAATAGAAATGAAATTTTGGAGTGCTTAAAAGGTGCTGATATGGTATTTATCACTGCTGGAATGGGAGGAGGTACTGGAACTGGAGCTGCTCCAATTGTAGCAGAAATAGCTAAAGAACTAGGGATACTAACTGTTGGTGTTGTAACAAAACCATTTACATTTGAGGGTAAAAAAAGACTATTACAAGCTGAGAAAGGGATTGAAGATTTAAAAAATACGGTGGACACATTAGTTACTATTCCGAATGATAGATTACTTCAAATATCGGATAAAAAGACATCTATGGCAGATGCTTTTATGATGGCAGACGAAGTTCTAAAACAAGGAATACAGGGAATATCTGATTTAATATCAGTTCCAAATTTAATTAATCTTGATTTCGCAGATGTAAAGACAATTATGTATGACAAAGGGATTGCACATATGGGCATAGGGGTAGCTAAGGGTGACAATAGAGCACAAGAAGCTGCAAAGCAAGCTATAACTAGTCCATTATTAGAAACCTCAATAGAAGGAGCTAAATCTGTATTACTTAACATAACTGGAAGCAAAGATTTAGGTATATTTGAAGTTAATGAAGCTGCTGATATCATTAGACAAGCAGTAGATCCAGATGCAAATATTATTTTTGGTGCAGGAATTGAAGAAAGCATGAATGATGAAATAAAGATAACTGTAATAGCTACTGGATTTCAAGATGAGAAAATAATGAACAAATCAACTATTTCAAAAGAAAGCAATTTGTTTAGCTCAAATAAAAACAATGAAAGTGATAAGAAAAATGAAGGGTTGAATTTTGAGGACTTAGATGTTCCGATTTTTTTAAGAAGAAGAGATAGAAATAGATAAAACGTATCTTTTGATACGTTTTAGTCTTAATTTGGAGGATGCCATGAAATGCCCATTTTGCGATTATCCTGAATCAAAAGTTGTTGATTCTAGACCAACTGATGAAGGACAAGCAATAAGAAGAAGAAGAGAGTGTATGAGGTGCGGAAAGAGATTTACTACCTATGAAAAAATTGAAGAAGTTCCTATTATGATAGTAAAAAAAGATAGTAATAGGCAAGCATATGATAGAAACAAACTAATGAATGGAATCATCAAAGCATGTGAAAAAAGGCCTGTTCCAATGGAAGTTATCGAGAGAATAGTTGACGATATTGAAAAAACAATATTTAATTCATTGGAGAAGGAAATAACATCAAAACAAATTGGTGAGATGGTTATGGCAAAATTAAAAGACGTAGATGAAGTTGCATATGTAAGATTTGCATCTGTTTATAGACAGTTTAAGGATGTTAATTCCTTTTTAGATGAATTAAAGAAATTGTTGGATGATAATGAATAAATTAGGTGATGTCATGATAAACTCATTAGATTCTATTTTGCTGCAAAAAATTTTGCAGTACGGAAATATTGGGATTCACGTAATAGATAATAACAGAAAAACAATAATTTATAATTCTACTATGGCTCAATTAGAAGGATTAGAAATCGAACAGGTTGTAGGGAAAGATTTGTTTGAAATATTTCCGAGTTTAGACGAAGAAACTTCGACGCTTATAAAAGTTTTAAAAACAGGAGAATCAATAATTAACAGTACTCAAACATATTTAAATTTTAGGGGACACTCAATAACTACTATTAGTTCTACAATACCATTAATTGAGAACAAAAAAATAATTGGAGCAGCTGAAATTGCTCATGATTTAACGAATACAAAAATATTATCTGATCAGTTACTTGAATTACAAAATGAATTAAAAAAAGATTGTAAAGGAACAAAACCATCTATCAAAAAATATGGCCTACATAACATCATTGGCCAAAATGAGAAACTTATTGCAGCTAAAAAAATAGCGCAGAAAGCTTGTCAATCTCCATCTAGCGTTCTTATTTTCGGTGAAACTGGAACTGGAAAAGAGATGTTTGCTCAAAGTATACATTACAATGGGAATAGAAAAGATAAGACATTCATAGCACAAAATTGTGCTGCTATCCCTGATACTTTGCTTGAAGGAATATTATTTGGAACTGAAAAGGGTGGATTTACTGGTGCTATAGAAAGAGAAGGCATATTTGAACAAGCAAACGGAGGTACTTTACTACTAGATGAGATAAATTCTATGAGCTTAACACTTCAAGCCAAATTATTAAGAGTATTGCAAGAAGGCTATATTAGAAGAGTCGGCGGGACAAAGGATATACCTATTGATGTTAGAATTATAGCAACTACTAATGAAGATCCTATAGATAGCATGAAAAAGGGAACTTTAAGAAAGGACCTGTATTATAGATTAAATGTAATAAATATAAATATACCACCATTAAGAGAAAGATCAGACGATATTGAATTATTAACTTATTATTTTGTATCTAAGTATAATAAAATTTTGAATAAAAATATCAATAGAGTTTCATCTGATGTCATAAGGGATTTTAAGAACTACAGTTGGCCTGGAAATGTTCGGGAACTGGAAAACTTTATTGAGGGCGCAATGAACATGGTATCATATGAAGATAAAGCTTTAAATAAAGAGGACTTTGTAACTTCAAACTTTATTTCGAATAGTACTGATAAATCGTTTTTCAACAACTTCGATAGTCAAACATTACCTGAAATCATTGAAAAAATAGAACAGAAGATGATTAAAGAGGCACTGAAAATAAACAATAACAATATATCAAATGCAGCTAGTTATTTAGGAATTAAAAGACAAACCTTACAAGCAAAAATCAAAAAATACAGCTTGATGCAAAAAAATTAGCAAAAGGTGCAAAAATATTTGCATCTTTTTTTAGTTTTTGTATACAATACTCAATCATATGCCTAAAAATTCATAATATTTAACAAAATACGTTGGCACAAATATTGCATTAATATATAATGAATAAAAATTCATGGAGGTGCTTTATGAGAAAGGAAAACGTTAAAGTAATAATTTGGGGCTTAGGATCAATGGGAAAAGGTATGACAGAAGTTCTTTTAAAGAAGAAAGGAGTAGAAATAGTAGGAGTAGTAGGCAGAGGAGAAAAAGTTGGGAAAAGCATGTATGATTATTTAGATGTAGAAAGAGGAGACAGAAAAGATATAATCATTGGCGAATACCAAGATGTAATTACTGAAAAAGCGGCAGATGTAGTTTTAGTAGCTACGGATTCTTTTACAAGAAAAACATTTGACAAATTAAAATATATTTTAGAAAAGAAAATAAATGTTATATCAACTGCTGAAGAAATGGCATATCCATATGCACAAGAACCTGAATTAGCCAAAGAAATAGATAAAATTGCTAAAGAAAATGGGGTATCAGTATTAGGAACTGGCATTAACCCTGGATTAATAATGGACTTGCTAGTTATTCTATTAACTGGAGCTTGCATTGAAGTTGATAGTATTAAAGCTGAAAGGATTAATTCGTTATCACCATTTGGACCTTCTGTAATGAGAGAGCAAGGTGTTGGTATAAGCTTAGAAGAGTTTAATAAAAGATTAGAAGAAAAGACATTAGTAGGGCATGTTGGATTTCCAGAATCGATCAATATGATAGCAGATGCTTTAGGCTGGAAATTATCTAAAGAAATAGAACAATATAGAGCACCAATAGTAAGTGAAGTATATAGGAAATCGCCGTATGCAGAAGTACAACCTGGAGATGTGGCAGGCTGTGAAATGAGAGGATATGGATACGTAGATGGTGAACTAAAAATTGAAATGCTTCATCCTCAACAAATAGAACCTCAATTGGCTGGCGTACAAACTGGTGATTATATTACTATTAAAGGAATTCCAAATATCAATATGTCAATAGTACCAGAGGTACCTGGAGGGATCGGTACAATTGCAATGTGTGTAAATATGATTCCACATATAATAAATGCTACACCAGGATTAAAAACAATGATAGATTTACCCGTTCCAAGAGCAATTATGGGCGATATGAGAGAAATGATAAAAGAAGATTAAAAATGAAAGGGAGATATTAATGGATGCGAAAAAAGGAGATTGGGTAAGAATTCATAAGATAATCTTGACTCCAGATCAAAGAGCCTCAAATTTACCAGAAGATACGAGAAAAGTACCTCTAGAAATGTGGGATAAAGGATTTTTATTAACTGAAGAGGCAAATATAGGCCAAGAGGTAGAAGTTGAAACTTATATTGGAAGAAGAGTAACGGGAACATTAGTTGAAATCAACCCATATTGGGGGCACGATTTTGGTAAATGTGTTCCAGAGATTTTATATATTGGCAGACAAGCTAGGGCTTTATTGAAAGAAGGTGAAGACATTGAGTAATAGTTATGATGAAGTGATGGCAAGAAAAAGTGAAATAATGAAGAAATCTGTAGGGATTGATTACAGCATATTTGAATCAGGTTCGATTGCGTTTGATTATGAGAGAATGATGAAAGAAACTGGCTATTCTTTACAAGAAATAGAAGAAATCCAAAAGCAAACTTCAGTAGGTTCTACTCCACTATATGAGTTGAAAAATATAACTAAACTTGCTAGAAAATTTGCGAGCCCCGGAAAAGGTGCTAGAATATTTATAAAAGATGAGGCTTGCAATCCTTCTGGCTCTTTTAAAGCTAGGAGGGCTGCTACATCTGTATATCATGCACAAAAATTAGGATATAAAGGTGTCATAGCTGCAACTTCAGGAAATTATGGAGCTGCTGTCGCTTCACAAGCTGCCATGAGAGGACTTAATTGCATAATTGTTCAGGAATGTTATGACTCAAGAGGCGTAGGGCAACCTGAAATAATCGAAAAGGCAAGAGCTTGCGAGGCATATGGAGCAGAGGTAGTACAATTGACTGTTGGCCCAGAATTATTTTATTCCTTTTTACTTTTATTAGAGGAGACTGGGTATTTCAACGCATCATTATATACTCCTTTTGGGATAGCAGGAGTAGAAACACTGGGATATGAATTATCTATGGACTTTAGGCAAAGAGAAGGTAAGGATCCTGATGTTGTTGTTATAACGAATGCAGGAGGGGGAAATCTAACTGGAACAGCTAGGGGATTAATTAAAGCAGGAGCATTTGACACCAAAATAGTAGGTGCGAGCGTAAACTTAGAAGGTCTTCACATGGCAAGTGATGAACAATTTAACAAGAAATCATTTACTACTGGACATACTGGATTTGGGATACCTTTTGCAACATGGCCTGATAGATCAGATGTACCTAGATCTGCAGCAAGACCACTGAGATATATGGATAGATATGTAACTGTAAATCAAGGGTCTGTATTTTATATGACAGAATTATTAGCACAAGTGGAAGGTCTTGAAAGAGGTCCAGCTGGTAATACAGCTTTAGCAGCTGCATTTAGCTTAGCTCAAGAGCTAGATGAAGATAAGATTATAGTCGTTCAAGAAACTGAGTACACAGGTGCTGGGAAACATATTTTACCACAGCTCACATTTGCTAAAGAGAATGGTATAGAATTAATAATCGGTGATCCAAAAGAAGAAATCCCGGGCAAAAACATAGTACTACCTAGAGATCCAGGATATATGCATATTACAGATATTGACTTAGATAAAATTAAGAGATCTTATATTAAAAATTGCATTGCTAATTATAAAATTGAAACTGTGACTGAAAGTGACATAGAATTTTTAGCTCAGGATACTAAATCAAACATAGAATATGTTGTTAATGTATTAAAAGAACTAAATGTTAATGTAGAAAGGTAGTGTACAAATGAGAAGAGAAGACGACTTTGAGGAAAGAAGAAAACATTTAGCGGATTTGTCAGAATCGGAATTAGAAACTTATTTTTGGGAGTTAGCAGAAAAAATAGTAGATCCATTGGTAAATTTGGCATACAATAATACAACTCCATCAATAGAGAGAAGCGTATTGTTGAGAATGGGATTTTCAAGTATAGAAGCAAAAAGCATTGTTGAAAATGCAATAGATAGAGGTCTCATAGGCAAGGGTGTAGGCAATATTGTATATAAATACTCAAAACACAAAAGCTTAGGAATAAGGGAAGCAGGATTAAAATTAATAGATCCTAATTCATGGGATGAGGTTAAACCTCTATTTAATGGAGGTGTAAAATAATGGAACTTAAACCAAATGAAAAACTAGATATCAAAGAGATTTTAAAAGATTTGGAGAACTATAGACCAAAAAGAAGAGGCTGGCATTGGAGAGAGGGAGTTGGAGAAGTAAGGAAAATAGGTAAGTTTGATTACTATGAAACATCGGAAAATTTAATACAAAGTCAACCGCTTCCAGCAGCAAAGTATTTTGATAACATTGATCCTCAACCAGCTCCTGTAATAACCACAGAGATAGCCTCAGGGCGTTTTGAGGATGATATAAGAAGAATGAGAATGGCTGCATGGCATGGTGCTGATCATATTATGGTAATACGTACAGCAGGGCAGTCTCATTTTGAAAGTTTAATAGAAGGCACACCTCAAGGAGTCGGTGGTATACCTATTAGTAGAAAACAAGTAAGAGCACAGAGAAAAGCTTTAGATTTAATTGAAGAAGAAGTAGGAAGACCAATTAATTATCATTCATATGTTTCTGGGGTAGCTGGGCCTGAAATTGCTGTAATGTTTGCTGAAGAGGGAGTAAATGGAGCACATCAAGATCCTCAATACAATGTCTTATATAGAAATATAAACATGGTAAGATCTTTCGTTGATGCAGCAGAAGCTAAGAAAGTTATGACTTGGGCAGATATAGCTCAGATCGACGGTGCTCACAATGCTAATGCAACTGCAAGAGAAGCTTGGAAAGTTATGCCGGAACTAATGGTACAACATGCTTTAAATTCAATGTATTCTGTAAAAATAGGTATGAAGAAGTCAAATATATGTTTGTCAACTGTTCCGCCAACTGCACCACCAGCACCTTGTATGAGGCTAGATTTACCATATGCTATTGCGTTGAGAGAATTATTCAAAGATTACAGAATGCGTGCACAGATGAATACTAAATACATGGAATCATCAACTAGAGAAGCTACTGTGACTCATGTTTTAAACTTATTGATTTCAGAATTGACATCTGCAGATATTCAATCTACAATAACGCCAGATGAAGGCAGAAATGTTCCTTGGCATATATTTAATATTGAGGCCGTAGATACAGCAAAACAAGCTTTCAATGGGATGGACGGATTGATGAAAATGATTAAGGTGGATAGAGATGGTGAATACCTATCTACAAAAGTTAGAGAACTTAAAGAAAGAGCAGTATTATTTATGGAAGAAATATTAGAAATTGGCGGATACTTTAAAGCTGTTGAAGAAGGTTTCTTTGTAGACTCAGGATATTATCCTGAAAGAAATGGAGATGGAATAGTAAGAAAGATAGATGGAGGAGTAGGTGTTGGTACAGTATTCGAAAGAGATAAAGAATATATGGCACCGATAACAGCGCATTTTGGATATAATAACGTTGAACAATATGGAAAAGAATATGTAGACAATCCATCTTTATTGATTGATGGTTCGACTTTTGAGAAACCTGAAAAAATAATTTTTATCGATGAGCTAGATGAAACTGACAATGTAAATGTTAGGTTAGAAGAAGTCAAAGATTTAATAAACACAAATCTCATAAAGCCTGAAATGGAATGGCTTGGAGATGGAGTAGTTCTATTGACTATGTTTTTACCGACAGATGTGCGAACTGCTGAATTTGCAGCTCTTGAAATTGGTAAAAATTTGAACTTAAAAGATTGTGAAGTTATTCATAGGGAAATCATGCAACAAGCAGAAGGAACTAGAATTGAGCTAAAAGGAAGGGTTGACTTTACAATAGACGTATCTAAATTGGTTATTCCTCCAAAGCCTGAGGAGATGAGTGAAGATGAAATAAGAGCTTTTATATCAAGTAACCCAATGAAAGTCGTTGCTGCCACAGTTGGAGAGGATGAGCATTCAGTAGGATTAAGAGAAATCATAGATATTAAACATGGTGGTATAGAAAAATATGGTATTGAGTGTCATATTTTAGGGACTTCTGTTCCAGTTGAAAAATTAGTCGATGCAGCAATTGAATTAAATGCTGATGCAATATTAGTTTCGACAATTATCTCCCATGATGATATTCATTATAAGAACATGAAGAAGTTAAATGATTATGCTATTGAAAAAGGTGTCAGAGATAAATTGATAATAGTTGCTGGCGGTACACAAGTATCTAATGAAATGGCAGTAAAATATGGGATGGATGCAGGTTTTGGCAGAGGAACAAAAGGCTCTCATGTTGCAACATTCCTTGTTAAGAAAAGACGTGAGATGCAAAATGAAAATTGATTTACTAGTTGCTGAGATAGGTAGTACCACAACAGTCATAAATGCATTTGACAACATACAAACAGCCCCTGTTTTTATTGGACAGGGGCAAGCCCCTACATCGGTGATCGAAGGAGACGTAAATATTGGGTTAAAAGGTGCCATAACTAATTTTAAAGAAAGCTTAGGTATTGTAGACCTTGAATACAATGAACTTATTGCGACTAGCTCTGCAGCGGGCGGACTAAAAATGACTGTGCATGGCTTAGTTTACGATATGACAGTTCGTGCTGCAAAAGAAGCTGCTTTGGGAGCAGGAGCGAATATTAAGTTTATCACATCAGGCAGATTGAGAAAATTAGACTTAAAAAAGATCGAAGAAATAAAACCTAATATAATTTTAATAGCTGGTGGGGTAGACTATGGAGAAAGAGAAACAGCTCTTTACAATAGTCAACTAATAGCAAATTTAAATTTAGATATACCGGTTATATATGCAGGCAATATAGAAAATCATGATGAAATAAAGGAGATATTTAAAGACACAAAAACAGAATTATATATAGTTGAAAATGTATATCCGGAAATTGACCAATTAAACGTAGAACCAACTCGAAAAATTATACAACAAGTATTTGAAAAACATATTATACATGCTCCTGGAATGACAAAGATTAGAGAAATGGTAACTGGTAATATAGTACCAACCCCTGGAGCAGTCATGAAAGCTAGCGAATTGTTGTATGACAATATAGGGGATCTTGTCACAATAGATGTGGGAGGAGCAACTACTGATGTCCATTCAGTCACAGAAGGCAGCGAAGAAATCAATAGAATGTTGATAAGCCCAGAGCCAAAAGCAAAGAGAACTGTCGAAGGTGATCTTGGGGTATATGTGAATGCAAAAAACATTATTGAGGGTATGGGTGAAGATGATTTAATTAGAAAATTAGGGGTATCAAAAGAAAAATTAGACAATTTAATATCGGGGATTAAACCAATACCGGAGAGTGAAGACGAGATAAAATTTATTGAAGCATTAACAGAATATGCTTGTGTTACAGCAATAAAACGACATGCTGGCAGTTTAAAGAATCTATATGGTCCTTCTGGCAAGATGACATTTGCTGAAGGCAAAGATTTAACAAGTGTAAAATATGTTATAGGTACTGGCGGTGCTTTAACTAGACTTCCACATAGAGTAGAAATATTGAAAAATATTCCTCACTCTAATAATGGGATGGAGTTGTTACCTAATCCTGATGTTGCTGTTTTGATAGATAATAATTACATCATGGCATCTTTAGGTGTCATGTCATATAGGTATCCTGATGCTGCAATAAAATTGCTTTGTGATAGTTTAGGCATAAATACGAAAGGGGAATAAAAGTGTCTTATCCAAGAGTAATAATAGATACGAAGAAAGTTGAATCAAATGTATCAAAAATAGTCTCACTTGCAAGGAAAGAGGGGATAACAATTGCTGGTGTAACTAAAGGTTTTTGTGCCAATCCAGAAATTGTAAAAGCTTATATAAATGGAGGTGTAGATTTTCTAGCAGATTCTAGAATAGAGAATTTAAAAAAAATTGCACATTTTGATATACCGAAGATGATGCTTCGATTACCAATGATTTCACAAGCAAAAGAAACAGTAGAATACGCCGATATATCACTTAATTCTGAGTTAGAAACCATATATGCACTAAATGAAGTTAGCGAGAGTGTAGGAAAGATACACAATGTAATTTTGATGGTCGATCTAGGAGATTTAAGAGAAGGGTATTTCAAGAAAGATGAGCTCTTTAATGCGGTTGATGAAGTGCTAGAATTAAAAAATATAAAGCTTTATGGGCTTGGCGTAAACTTAACTTGTTATGGTGGAGTTATACCAAAAAGGCATATATTACAAAAATTAGTAGATTATAAAGATGAGATTGAAGAAAAATTTAAAATTAAAATAGAAATGTTATCAGGAGGCAACTCTAGTACAGTTCATTTGCTAGGTACAGGGGAAATTCCAAATGGAATTAACAACCTAAGACTAGGTGAATCAATAATATTCGGGACAGAATCAGCATATGGTAAACAAATCGATGGAACTGACAGCACTGCATTTCAGCTAGAAGCTGAAATTATAGAGATCAAAGAAAAGCCATCAGTACCAACTGAAGAAATAGGTAGAGACGCTTTTGGGAAAGTACCAACTTTTGTAGACAGAGGAATAAGAAAAAGATTAATTTGCGCAGTTGGAAAACAGGACATTGATTTGGATAGTTTATATCCTTTAGACAAAGATCTGATAATCTTGGGGGGGAGTTCAGATCATACCATAATTGATGCTTCAGATTCTATGATAGATTATAGCGTTGGAGATATATTATCATTTAATCTTCACTATGTGAGCATGTTAAGAGCTATGACTTCTGAATATATAGAGAAAATAATAATGTAAGAGGCTATAGCCTCTTACATTTTTAACATATTCACATCTCTTGTTTTTTCTATTAACTTATTCACTAAAAAGCTATTTGAATCTTTATCAAACACATAATCAGTAACTGTTAAGCTTGCGGTTCTTGGGCTAACGATCGTTACAGTAAATACGTTATTTTCAAGGTATACATAGTAATTAATATGACCAAGCTGTACATATTCATTAAACAAAATAAAGTCTTTATCATCATCGTGTATTATTAGTTCATACACTTGTCCATCATCCCACATTATTTCACCCTTGCTATCTTTTTGTGCAGATGTATATAAATTTATTGCCTCTTCTGTTCCATCAAAATCAAAATCATAGTTAAAAGACTCCAACAGAGTCAACTGCGAGATATCTTCTTTTATAGAAGAAGATATTACTTCTTTTTTATTCTCATCTATTATTGGATCATTTCCATTTTTAGAATTTTCATTTACACATGCGGTTAAAGATATCGAAAACATGATAAACAAAATAAAGATAGTATTTTTAACATTGGGTTTCACAATAATCCCCCTAATCATTTATTTATTTCTAATTTTTGGACTTGCTTTTGATAGTGTTTATACAATGAATGAAATTCACCACTATATGGTTTTTTCCAAGGCTTCTTTTTCCCACAGAAATGAAGTATGACAGTGTTGTCAAAGATATAATCCATATCGACTTTGCCTTTACTTAAGAACTTATAATAAGTATAAAACCTTGTATCATAATTGTACAAAATCTCATCGACATCTTTTATATCTTTAGAATATAATGAGTTTAAAACATCTTGATCAGGAAGGATTAGTATAGCTTTATTTTTTTCAATAAAGTCATATATTTCGCTTTCGTCAATTCTTTTTCTTTGCTCAGTCAGGTTCATCATCAATACGCCTGAATTGTAGTATTCTTCAATCTGGTATTGTAGGAGTCTTATCTTATTAATACCTTTTATGAAAATCTTATTATGATGACAAGCTGCAAAAAGGTTATTATCAAAATCTACATTATACAGTTCATTTATTTCATTTATAATTAGTATATCAGGATCTAAGTAAAGAATTCTCTCCATGTCTTTTGGTAGATATTTATGAGCAAATAACCTATAATACATCTCTTCACTATAATAAGATACAACTGGAGCATTTTTAAAATCATCACTTGAAATTTTAATTGGGTTAAATGAATTGCTTGGCCAATTTTTAACTATATAATCATTTAGTGAGTTCAGTTCATATTGTGGTATTTTGGAATGCATTAAATAAACATCAAAATTATTATGTTCATTATTAGTAAATAGGGAATAAAGCATTACTTTTAGCGGGTTAATATAATTTGAGTCTAGGCATACTAATATATTCAATAAAAACATCTCCTTAATGTAAAAAAGATTATTTCACATACTTATTATACACAATTTTAACTTAAATTGATAGGATTATGATTTTATATAATTGTTTCATTTTATTTATGATATAATAAAGTAATTATATTAATCATATTTTAGTTGGTGATTTTATGGATTTATTTTCAATATCGATGGAACGTTTTTTAGAAAAAAATGCTCCATTATCAGATAGACTTAGACCGAGAAAAATTGAAGATTTTGTAGGGCAAGAACACATCATTGGTGAAGGAAAGTTTTTAACAAGAGCAATAAAAGCTGATAGAATTTCTTCAATGATTTTTTATGGCCCTCCAGGTACTGGAAAAACAACATTAGCGATGGTGATAGCGAATTCTACTAAAATGAATTTTGAAAAAATATCTGCTGTTACTTCTGGAGTAAAAGAAATAAGAGAGGTAATAAATAAAGCAGAAGAATCTTTGAAATCATCTAACAAGAGAACAATTCTTTTTATTGATGAAATTCACAGATTCAATAAAGCACAACAAGATGCTTTATTGCCTTTTGTAGAAAAAGGAATTATAATTCTAATAGGTGCTACTACAGAAAATCCTTATTTTGAGATTAACAAGGCACTTCTCTCTAGAATGATGGTGATAGAACTTAAACCATTAAGCAGAGATGAACTAAATGTATTATTAGATAGAGCATTACATGATAAAGAATATGGATTAGGCAACTTAAATATTGATATAGCTGATGATGCAATAGATTATTTACTTACTGTTGCTGATGGCGATGCAAGGGTTTTATTGAATTCATTGGAAATAGGTGCTTTGTCAACAGAACCACTTGCTGATGGAATAAGGCACATATCATTAGATGATATTAAGAACTCAATACAAATAAAATCATTTAAATATGATAAAGGTTCAGATGAACACTATGATACAATTTCTGCTTTTATAAAGAGTATGAGAGGTTCAGACCCAGATGCTGCGGTTTTCTATCTTGCTAAGATGTTAAACGCAGGGGAAGATCCTAAGTTTATAGCGAGAAGAATTATGATCGCTGCATCTGAAGATGTAGGAAATGCAGATCCAAATGCGATAGTTATAGCTACAAATGCATTTTATGCTGTAAATGCTATTGGTATGCCTGAAGCGAGGATAATACTATCTCAAGCTACTATTTACGTAGCTTGTGCACCAAAAAGCAATAGTTCTTATCTTGCAATTAATTCAGCACTTGAAGATATAAAAAATGAAGAGTCTGGGGAGATACCATCATATTTAAAGGATGCTAGTTATTCTGGTGCAGAGGGTTTAGGTCGAGGTATTAATTACAAATACCCACACGATTACGATAATCACTATGTAAATCAAAACTACTTACCTGATAAGTTTAAAAATAAAATATATTATAAACCAACTGACTTAGGGCATGAAGCTTTAATTAAAAAATGGTTGAATTTTTTAAAAAATAAAAACTAGAATAAATTACAAAAGGAGGATTATATGAAACCATCTGTGAGAGATATTTACAAATTTAAAGAGAGTTTTATTGGAAAAGAAGTAGAGATTGAAGGATGGATTAAAACTAAAAGATCATCAAAAAAATTAGGATTTATTGAGCTAAATGACGGTACATTTTTCAAGAATTTACAAGTTATTTATGAAGAAAATATTAATGACTTTGATCATATAGACAAATTGCCAATATATACGGCTATAAAAGTAATCGGAATGGTCGTCGAAACTCCTAATGCAAAACAACCCTTTGAAATAAGAGCTAATGAGATAAGCGTATTAGCACCTTCAGACAATGATTACCCTATTCAAAAGAAGAAACACTCGCTTGAGTATTTGAGGACTTTACAACATCTAAGACCTAGGACAAATACCTTTAATGCAGTCTTTAGAGTGCGATCAATGATGGCTTATGCAATTCACAAATTCTTCCAAGAAAAGGGCTTTGTGTATGTAAACACACCTATTATAACTGCATCTGATGCAGAAGGTGCAGGAGAGATGTTTAGAGTGACAACATTAGATTTAAATAATTTGCCTTTAACAGAAAATGGTGAAATTGATTTTAAAGAAGATTTTTTTGGGAAAGAAACTAACTTAACAGTAAGTGGCCAACTTGAGGCAGAGGCATTTGCATTAGCATTCAAAAATGTTTATACTTTTGGGCCAACTTTTAGAGCTGAAAATTCAAACACTGCAAGACACGCAGCAGAATTTTGGATGATAGAACCTGAAATAGCATTTGCAGATTTAGCTGATGATATGAAATTAGCTGAAGAAATGTTTAAATACATCATTAATTATGTTTTAGAAAATGCCAAAGAAGAGATGGAGTTTTTTGATTCTTTTATATCAAACGGATTAATCGAAAGACTTACGAATATTGTAAATTCAGATTTTGGGGTTATTACTTATACTGAAGCTATTGAATTGTTAAAGAAATCAGGTGTAGAGTTTCAATTTGCTGTGGAATGGGGTATGGATTTACAAACAGAGCATGAAAGATATTTAACAGAACAGGAGTTTAAAAAACCAATCTTTGTAATTGACTATCCAAAAGAGATTAAAGCTTTTTATATGAGAGTTAATGATGACAATAAAACTGTTGCAGCTATGGACTTATTAGTTCCAGGAGTTGGAGAAATAATAGGTGGTAGTCAAAGAGAAGAAAGACTAGATGTATTATTAGAAAAGATGAGAGCTAGCAAGATGAATTTAGATGACTATTGGTGGTATCTAGAGCTAAGGAAATACGGTGGAGTTAAACACGCTGGATTTGGACTTGGTTTTGAGAGAGCAGTTATGTATATTACGGGAATGTCAAATATAAGAGATGTTATTCCTTTCCCAAGAACTGTGAATAGCTGTGATTTTTAGATTTATGTTGTAATTTGAATTAGCATTTGGTATACTGATATAAAATTAAATATAAACAATGAGAAGAAGTAGTAAGATGTGCTTTAATTTCCAGAGAGTTGTCAATTGGTGAAAGGCAATATTTAAGGTATCTGAACTCGTCTTTGAGTTTCCAATTAATTGGACGGGATATCTCGTTATATAAATGAGTGGATTTATCAAAAAGAGTGGTACCGCGGAAAGAACCTTTCGTCTCTAGGACGAGAGGTTTAATTTTTGTATACGGAGGTTTTAATATGAAAAAATATGATCACAAACAAATTGAAGAAAAATGGCAAAAAATTTGGGATGAAGAAGAAACTTTTAAAGCTTATAACAACAGTGATAAACCAAAATACTACGCATTAGTTGAATTTCCATATCCATCAGGGGAGGGTTTACACGTAGGACACCCTAGACCATATACAGCATTAGATGTCGTTTCTAGGAAAAGAAGACTTGAAGGATACAATGTTTTATTTCCTATGGGCTGGGATGCATTTGGTCTACCGACAGAAAATTATGCTATTAAAAATAAAATTCATCCTAAAATGGTCACAGAAAAAAATATTAAGAGATTTAAATCCCAATTAAAATCAATTGGTTTTTCTTTTGATTGGTCGAGAGAAATAAATACTACTGATCCTAGTTATTATAAATGGACACAATGGATATTTTTAAAACTTTTTGATAAGGGATTAGCATATAAAGAGGAGATGCCAATTAATTGGTGCCCTAATTGTAAAATAGGCCTTGCGAATGAAGAAGTAGTTGGAGGCCATTGCGAAAGATGTGGCGGAGAGGTAATAAGAAAAGTTAAAAATCAATGGATGCTAAAAATAACAGAATATGCTGAAAGACTTATAAATGATTTAGATATGGTAGACTATATAGATAGAGTTAAACTACAACAAAAGAATTGGATTGGTAAGTCAGAAGGTGCTGAGGTAGAATTTAAAATTTCTAAAACTAATGAAACAATTAAAGTTTTCACTACTAGACCAGATACCATTTTTGGAGCAACTTATATGGTTCTAGCACCAGAACATAAAATTATTGATGAACATAAAGCATATATTGAAAATTTTGATGAAGTATTAGCTTATAGAGAAGAAGTTATGAAAAAATCGGAATTTGAAAGAACAGAGCTGTCAAAGGAGAAGACAGGAGTTGAGCTTAAGGGAATAAAAGCAATTAATCCTGCTAACAACAAAATGATACCTATCTGGATTTCAGATTATGTATTGATTACTTATGGGACTGGTGCAGTGATGGCGGTTCCAGGACATGATGAAAGAGACTGGGAATTTGCTAATAAATTTAATTTGCCAATAGTAGAAGTAATCAAAGGTGGAGATGTAACAAAAGAAGCATACACCAATACCGAAAATGGAGTAGTAGTAAATTCTGATTTTTTAAATGGATTAACTGTAAGAGAAGCTAAAGAGAAAATAATTGATTGGCTTGAAAAAAACAATCTAGGCAAGAGAAAAATTAATTATAAATTAAGAGATTGGGTATTTTCAAGACAAAGATATTGGGGCGAACCAATTCCAATGATCTATTGTGAAGATTGTGGATGGGTAAAAGTACCAGAAGAAGAACTTCCTCTTTTATTACCAGAAGTTGAAAATTATGAGCCTACTGACAACGGGGAATCACCATTAGCGAATATAACTGAATGGGTAAATACAACATGCCCTATATGTGGTAAACCAGCGAAAAGAGAAACTGATACTATGCCTCAATGGGCTGGATCATCATGGTACTTTTTAAGATATACTGATCCGCATAATGATAAAGAATTAGCTTCTAAAGAAGCATTGGAATATTGGATGCCAGTTGATTGGTATAATGGTGGCATGGAGCATACAACACTACATTTACTTTATTCAAGGTTTTGGCATAAGTTTTTATACGACTGTGGAGTTGTAAAGGATCCAGAGCCATATATGAAAAGAACATCCCATGGGATGATATTAGGTGATAATAATGAAAAAATGTCAAAATCTCGAGGAAATGTCATAAATCCTGATGATATTGTGAACGAATATGGCGCAGATACATTAAGAACCTATGAGATGTTTATTGGAGATTTTGAAAAAAGTGTTCCTTGGTCTTATAATGGATTAAAAGGGTGCAGAAGATTTTTAGAAAGAGTTTGGAAACTTCAAGATATTGTTAAAGATGGAAATGAATATACAAAAGAACTGGAGGCAAGTATTCATAAAACTATAAAAAAAGTTTCTTTTGATTATGAGAATTTAAAATTCAATACCGCTCTTGCATCTCTTATGAGTTTGTTAAATGAGTTCAATGATCATGGGTATATAACCAAAAAAGATTTAGAAACTTATCTTCTTTTATTAAATCCAGTAGCACCTCATATCACGGAAGAAATGTGGTCGAATTTAGGCATGAGTCCAAGTCTAAATAAAAGTGCTTGGCCTAAATATGATGAATCAAAAACAATAGATGAAATAATTGAACTTCCAATTCAAATTAATGGTAAAGTAAGGACAACTATAAATGTAGAATTAAATGAAGACGAAAACTCTATTAGAGAAAAAGTCTTTAAAAATGATACTGTTGTCAGATTTATCGAAGGTAAGACAATAATAAAAGAAATCTATGTACCTAGAAAAATATTTAATATAGTAGTAAAATAAATAATAGTTCTGCTTATATGTACATATAAGCAGAACTAAAATAATTTATATTGGAGGGAATAATATGTCCGTAAAGATAATTACAGATAGTACAGCGTATTTATCAAAAGAATATATAGAGAAAGAAGATATAACAGTTGTCCCGCTGCATTATATGTTTGATGGTGTTGAGTATATTGAAGGGTTTAGAGGTGAATTTGCTGAATATTTTGATAAACTTCAAAAGAGTAAATCCTTTCCAACAACTTCTCAACCATCTGTAGGAGAGTTTAAGGAAGCTTATTTAAAGGCTTTCGAGAAATATGACGAAATAATAGTGATTGTTTTATCTTCTAAACTCAGTGGGACTTACAATAGTGCAATGGCAGCTAAAGAATTATTAGAAGATAGAAAAATCACTATTGTGGACAGTATGGCAACCGTTGCGGCTTTGAAATTTTTAATCGAGGATGCAGTTGAGTTAGCTAAAAATGGCAAGAATTCAGAAGAAATAGCATCATATATTGAAGAAAAAAAATTAAAATTAAAAGTATTAGCTTTACCAGATACTTTGGAATACCTAAAAAGAGGAGGGAGAATATCTCCTATACAAGCTAATATTGGAAATTTAATTAATATTAAACCCATAATTCAGTTAAAAGATGGAGAACTGACAGTATTGGAAAAAGTTAGAGGCAAAAATAATGCCTTAAATAGAGTTGTTGAATTAGTGGAAGTAGTTCACAGAGCTACTATATGTCAAATACTTTGCTATGATGAGGCACTAAAATTTAAAGAACTACTGCAAATAAAATATCCAAACTTAAATATAGACATTGATGAAATCGGACCTGTCATAGGATCTCACCTTGGCCCTAAAGCTATGGGGATATGCTGGTATTAAAAATAAAAGCAAAAATGACTGTAAAAAGTCCTTTTTGCTTTTATTTATGTAAGAATATGTTATAATAATAACGGGATAATAATTTTGGAGGTGTATGATGAAAAGAATATTAATTACTGGAGCATTAGGTCAGATTGGCTCTGAGTTAACTGTAAAAATGAGAGAGCTTTATGGTACGGACAACGTTGTCATAAGCGACATCGAAAAGAAAAATGGGAAAGAAGACTTAACTGAGAGTGGGCCATTTGAAATAATCAATGTATTAGAGGCAAAGCAAATATCTGATGTTGTCGATAAATACAAAATCGACACTATTGTAAATTTAGCTGCTATACTATCTGCAGTAGGTGAGAAAAACCCAAATCTATGTTGGCAGATTAATATGACTGGATTGTATAATGTATTAGAGATCGCAAGAGAAAAGGGGCTTAAAGTATTTACACCTAGTTCTATTGCTGTATTTGGACCTAATACACCCAAAGATTTAACTCCTCAAGATACAATAATGAGACCAACTACGATGTATGGTGTGACAAAAGTATCTGGAGAATTATTATGTGATTATTATCATAATAAATTTGGAGTTGATACTAGAGGAGTGAGATTCCCTGGCATAATATCCTATAATACTCTACCTGGTGGAGGCACTACTGATTATGCTGTCCATATTTATTATGATGCTGTTTTAAAGAAATCGTACACTAGCTTCATTGATAAGGGGACTTACATGGATATGATGTATATTCCCGATGCATTAGATGCAGTGATTAATTTATTAGAAGCAGATGGCAGTAAACTAATTCATCGAAATGCTTTTAATATCACAGCTATGAGTATAGAACCGGAAGATATAGCAAATTCTATTAGAAAATTCATACCTGAATTCAGACTAGACTATGATGTAGATCCAGTTAGACAAAAAATTGCTGAATCATGGCCTAATTCACTGGATGATTCTGAAGCTAGAAAACAATGGGGATGGAAACCTAATTATGATTTAGATAGCATGACTAAAGACATGCTTGAAAAATTAAAAATAAAACTAAATATTAAATAGTTAAAAAAGAGGTACCTTTTAGGTACCTCTTTTAGTATGACGACAATTATTTAACTTTTAAAATAAAAAATAATTTTTATTTCTTATTTATTAACTGAAATTTTTCAGCATGAGATAGAGACTTTATTTGACATTCTCTTTTTAATGCACTTGATTTATCAATAAAAGATTCATAATACAGAAGTTTAACTGGTAACCTACTTCTAGTATATTTTGCACCCTTGCCTTCATTATGGGCTTTGAATCTCCTTTCAAGATTATTAGTAAATCCAGTGTATAAAGAATCATCAGAACATAATCCAATATATACATAATACATTTTATCGATTCTCCTCATTGGAAAAAGCACAATTTACAATTTTTTTTGATAAATCATAATTATGACCTTTTCTTTGTAAAAAAGCAATTGCTTTAGCAGTTGCTTTGTATTTATCAACAGCATATTCATCTTTATATTTTGATTTTATCAAATTACACAATTTTTCATAATTGACATCTGAATGGTTTTGAATGTTATCTTGAATAATTGACTCATCGATCCCTCTTTTTCTTAATTCATAAGTTATTTTATACTCGCCCCAGTTATTATTAGAAGATTTATATGAAATGAATTTTTTTGTGTATTCAATATCATCAAGTAGTCCATTTTTTATTAGTTTTTGAATGACAGATTCTATGATTTCATCATTAAGGTTTTTCCTTATCAGGTAATTTCTAACTTCTAATATTGTTCTGTCTCTGTATGATAAATATTTTAATGCTATTTCATAAGCTTTTTTATATAAAAGATCGCTATTCGATGCAATTGGATTAAATTCGTCTATTGCATATTCATCACATTCTATTTCTATCTGTTCGTCATTGTCAAGGATTATAAATTCTTTATTGTTCTTTTTTTTAATATCTTTAATGAATTTCATTTTAATCAACAGAATCCTTTTGTGAAACTAAATATATACCAGCAATTACTAGCAATATTGGCCACAGTTTCTTAATATTATAAAATATATAATTAAAATCATATGATAATATTTTAGCAAGCAATAGCAATCCAATTACAACTAAAGCAATACCCAAGGATTTCATAGAATTATAGTTTTGATTTTTCGAGCTTGTATTTTTTTCAACAAATTCATTTCCTTCTGGCATAACAAAAGCACAAATTATATAAACTATTAACATAGCCCCGAAGGATATCAGAGACAATACTATAAATAACAATCTTATCACAGTTGAACTGACATTAAAATATTCAGCTAAACCACCACAAACACCAAATATAACTTTATCATTTTTTGAACGTGTCAATTTTTTCATTTTATCACCTCTCATCAATGATATCAGAAAAGAAAACATAAATAAATATAAAGTTAAAGAATTCCATTTATTAATAAACTGTGATAACATTAGAGATGGTGATGAAAATGTTCAATATATTGTCTATAATAGCGAAGTATGTTTTTGTATTTATTGTATATACGTTTATATTTTTGATAATTAGAATGATTTATCTAGACATAAATTCATTATCAAAATATGAAAATTATAATGGTGCTTATCTAAAATTATTGAATAGACTAGATAATCTGCCATATAAATTGAATGACAGTTATTCAATAGGACAAGAAATATCATTGGGCAGACATAATGATAATGATATAGTTTTAAAAGATCCTTACATATCAAAACATCATTTTAGAATAGTCAAAGATGAGAATGAATATTTTATTGAGGACTTAAATAGTTCAAATGGGACATATGTAAATGGGGAGAGAATATTTGATGTAAAAAAATTGGCATATGGAGACATCATAAAAGTAGGCAATATTGAGTTTATGTTTATCAATCAAGAGTAGGAGAATAAGATGAAGAAATTAAATTTTAAGGTAACAAGGAATTTGTTATTTGCTTTTGAAATCATTTCGTTATCATTAATATTTTTGTTTAATTGGCCAAATATTGACAGAAATACTATATATATTTCTTTGGGTTTAATTGGATTAGTTTATGTTTCCAATATTTTGCTATTTAAATTGTCAAAAGGTGATCATTATATATTTTCAATCGTATGCATGCTGATATCTATAGGCGTGATAATGATTTACCGCATTGATCAGGATTTAGGTTTAAGACAATTAAAATGGTTATATATAGGAATTGTCAGCTTTTTTGTTACATATATGGTTTTTAAATCATATGATAGATGGAGTAAACACTTTAATATATATTTAGCAACAAGTTACATCCTTTTTTTTGGAACACTAGCATTTGGATTTAGCACACATGGATCTATCAGGTGGATAAGTATCGGAGGAATATCTTTTCAACCATCAGAACTCATTAAGATTATTTTTATTTTCATATTAGCGTGCATTTATTCAGATAGTTCTTTTTTGTCTAAACCTAAATTAATAAAATATAAAGAACCTGTAACAATGATCCTAGTTTATTCATTTATAGCTATTTTATTTATTCAAAGAAATTTAGGAGCATCAATTGTTTTCTTTTCTATTTTTTTGGGAATTCAATATATTTATTCTGAAGACAATAAATATACTATATTGAACATATTACTATTTTCTATTGGTGGTCTGATAGGATACTTTTTATTTGATCATGTAAAAATAAGATTTTTAACCTGGTTAAATCCTTGGGAATATATAGATACAATTGGATACCAAATAACTCAATCCTTATTTGCGATCGCTGAAGGAGGATTTTTTGGGACTGGGATTGGAAGAGGGCATCCCAATTTCATTCCTTTGGCCTACAATGATTTTATTTTTTCAGCTATAGTAGAAGAAATGGGAGTTTTCACTGGAATAGCAATAATAATGTTGTATCTAATACTTGTATATAGGGGTTTTAAGATAGCTTTGAAGCAAAAAGATGTATTTTATAGAATCATATCTATCGGAATTAGCCTATTATTAGGAATTCAGACATTTATCATTATAGGAGGAGTAATTAAATTAATACCGCTAACAGGGTTAACACTTCCCTTTGTTTCCTATGGGGGTACATCAATATTAACTAGTTTTATTGCATTAGGTATATTACAAGGAGCTTCTGAAAAGGAGATATATGGAGGACCTAAAAATGAATGAAGTTGAAAGAAAAAAAATACTAAGGGTCTTATCAGTAATGGTATTATTAAATATTACATTGGTTTTGTATTTGAGCTATTTTCAAATATTTCAAGCAGACAAAATTAAACAAAATTCATATAACAAAAGGTTATGGGCAAACGAAGATAAAGTATTAAGGGGAAGTTTTTATGATAGAAATAAAAAAATTTTAGTTTATTCAGTGAAAGATGAAGAAGAAAAAATAAATAGAATATATAAATATGATCATTTATACAGTCATATAATCGGATATAGCTCAAGAGAATATGGAAAAGCAGGGTTAGAAAAAAGTTATAATTCATATTTAATTGATGATGGAAAATTTTTCGATATTAATGGGGTAAAAGATTTACTAGATAAAGAAAGTATTGGCAATGATGTAATACTTACTATAGATCATGATATGCAGCTAAAGACTAGAGAATTGATGTTAGGTAAAAAAGGAAGTATCATAACAATGAATCCACAAACAGGGGAAATATATTCTATGATTAGTATGCCTGACTTTAATGTCAATACATTAAAAGATGATTGGCCAAAGATCATAGATGATACAAACAGTCCCCTCTTGAATAGAGCGATACAGGGTTTGTATCCTCCAGGATCTACTTTTAAAATAATTACTGCTTTATCATCACTTCAAAACAATATCATAAATGACGATTTTTTATGTTCTGGTAGCACTACAATTAATGGGTATACTATTAGGGATTATGACAGCAAAAGCCATGGACATGTCGATTTAAATAAAGCATTTAGAGTATCTTGTAATACTTATTTTGCAGAAATGGCTGTTCAACTAGGTCAATCGAATATTTTACAGACAGCGGAAAAATTTTATTTTAATAAAGATTTTGACTTTGACTTAGATATTAAAAAGTCATCTTTTCCAACAGATAAAATGGATAAAACAGAACTTGCTGCTTCAGGTATAGGACAAGGTAAAATTCTAGCAACTCCTTTAGAAATGCTTATGGTAGCTTCTGGCATAGCAAATGATGGCAATATAGTCAAACCTCATCTGGTATCGAAGGTACTGACACATGATGGTATATTGGTAAAATCTAATGACATAGAGATCATCTCAAATGTAGGAAGCTATGATAAAGTCGAACAAATAAAGAATATGATGGTAGAAGTCGTAGAGAATGGCACAGGGACACAAGCTAAAATAGATGGCATTTCAGTTGCTGGTAAGACAGGAACGGCTGAAAATGCGTCAGGCAATAATCATGCTTGGTTTGTAGGTTTTGCACCTGCAAAAGATCCTAAAATAGCAGTAGTAGTTTTATTAGAAGAAGAAGGTTCTACTGGTGGGTCTAAAGCAGCACCGATAGCAAGAGAATTAATTAAATTTGGATTGAATAATATAAAATAGGGGGGTTAATTTTGAATATTAAAGAGAGAAAAGACATACCAGATAAGTATAAGTGGAGTTTAAATGATATCTACAAAGACAACCAAGACTTAGAGAAAGATATATGTATTTTAAAGGAAAAATGGGAAGAAATATCAAAGCTGAAAGATAAACTGTCTCTTAACACAAACAATTTACTCAAAGGATTAGAATTAAGAGATGACATATTGAGATTATCTGAAAAAATATATTCATTTGCTAGTATGCAATTTGATCAAGATACTAGAGTAAATGAATCATTGGCTTTATTTGATAAAGCTTTAGCGATTTATTCCCAATCACTTGATGCATTAGCTTTTTTTGTACCTGAATTATTGAGAGAGAATGAAAGTGATTTAAGGCTACTACTTAATCAAGACATTAGATTGAATAAATACACGCATTTTTTTGATAATATCATAAGAAATAAAAACCATATTTTGTCAGATAAAGAAGAATCAATAATTGCTCAATATAGTGAAGTTTTGATGGCACCAGAAAATATATATTCTATCTTTAATGGAGCTGATTTAAGTTTTCCGAGTGTAAAAAAAGATGATATTGAGATTGAAATAACACAAGGAAATTTCATACAATTATTAGAAAATGATGATAGAGATTTTAGAAAGATAGTATTTAATGAATTTTATAGAGTTTTTTCTAAATACAAAAATACTTTGGCTTCAACACTGGCTGGTAACATTAAAAAAAATACGATTACAGCTAAGATAAGAAAATACAATTCTGCCATTGAAGCAAGCCTTTCAGAAAACAATGTAGAAATAGTAGTTTACGACAATTTGCTAAAGTGCATTCATGATAACTTAGATGCATTATATAAATACATTAGCATTAGAAAGAGCGCAATGATGTTAGATGAAATTCATATGTATGACTTATATACTCCTATAGTAAAAGATGTTTACCCCAATATAGACTACGAAACTGGGAAAAACATGGTATTAGAAGGGCTCGCACCTCTTGGTGAAGATTATATTAGTATTGTTAAAAAGGCTTTTAATGAAGGATGGATTGACGTTTTCGAGAATAAAGGGAAAAGATCTGGAGCGTATTCTGGAGGGTCATATGATACTAAACCATATATTTTACTCAACTACCATGAGAGGTTAGACGATGTCTTTACAATTGCCCATGAAATGGGTCATTCTATGCATAGCTATTATACAAGAGAGAACCAACCTTATATCAATGGCAGTTATAGTATTTTTGTAGCCGAAGTAGCTTCTATTGTCAATGAAATATTGTTATTGCTTAATCTAATAGAAAAATCATCAACAAAAGAGGAAAAAGCATATTTAATTAATCACTATATTGAAAGTTTTAGAACTACCGTTTTTAGACAAGCAATGTTTGCTGAATTTGAAAAGAAAATATATGAATATGTTGAAGATGGGAATGCAATAACAGCAGATTATTTAAGTGATACCTATAAAGAATTAAATAAATTTTACTATGGAAATGAAATAGTAATAGACGATTTAATTGCAGTAGAGTGGGCAAGGATACCGCATTTTTACTATAATTTTTATGTATATCAATATGCTACTGGATTTTGCGCAGCTGTAACATTGGCAACTAATATTAAAAATAAAGTAGAAGGGAGTTTAGAAAAATATTTAGATTTTTTAAGAAGCGGTGATTCAGATTATCCTATCAATGTTTTAAAGAAAGCAGGAGTAGATATGACATCAGTAGAACCACTCTATAAAGCTCTGGATATTTTTAAAGATTTAGTCACGGATTTTGGTAAATTGTTATAATTTAGTATTTAAAAATACAAAATGCTTCCCAAAAATTTTAGTATTCCTTTATTTGTTCGATGGAAGCATTTTGTTTCATTTTATAAAAATTTACTTTTTAAGTTCTCCCAGTACATATCTTTGCTAAAATTCAATTTTGAAATAGTCTTTTTCGACATTGTAAGATCAACAGTAACTATATCATTGTATTTATATTCAAAACCATCATTTATAACCAAAATAGAGTTCATATATCGTCTCTCGGGTTTTATTTCTATGACAGAATCGCCAGGAATTATTGCGCTATTTGGTAAACTCCTGTAAGCATTTGAGATAATGGGAGCTAATGGTGTTATTTGGAGCGCTTTGATACTCGGATATACAATACTTCCACCGGCAGAATAATTATAAGCGGTACTACCTACAGGTGTTGATATAATTAAACCATCACCGCTAAATTTTTCAAGATGATTATTATCAATTGAAACATCAAGATGAATTATCTTAGAACCTATTCCCCTTATTACAATTTCATTAATAGCCGTTTGATAATAGCATTTTTCATTTGTACATATAGAAGCGTTTACAAGATATATCTTGTCTACTGTGTAATCATTATTTATATATCTATTAATAAATGTATCTATTTTTTCTGGGACTATTTCTTGGAAAAAACCTAGATGGCCTGTATTAATTCCAACAAACGGGATGCCTGGGAATCTGTGTTTGTGAACAGATCTTAAGAAAGCACCATCACCACCTATACATATATTTAATTCAGCTTTATCGTTATAATCAATAGATGGTGTAAAACCATTAGATTTCAATTTATCAATTAACAGTTCTGAGGTTTTTCTTGATTCATAATTTTTATTTGAGAGTATATTAATAATTCTTTCATTCAAAGCTATCCCGCCCTTTATTTTTTTACATAAACTTGTTATAATAATTGTAACATATTTAATATTTTTTATAAATATAAGTTAGGAGTAAATGATGTATTCAAACAAGAATCAAATAACATTTATTAATAGAGAAAATGAAATTGAATTAAAAGACTTTTTACTAAATAATGATATATCAAATAGACTCTACAGAAGTTTATATCAAAATAAAAGAATATATAAAAATGGTGCTCCATTGACTAAAGATTTTATAGTAAAAAAAAATGATATTATAACGATTTTTTTCGAGGATGAAGTCTCTGATATACAGCCACAAGAGATGGATATAGATATAGTTTACGAAGATGATGATATAATTGTCGTCAATAAGCCACCATTTATTTTAGTCCATCCAACTAAAAATTATCCTGATAATACTTTGTCTAATGGTGTCGCTTTTTATTTTAAACAGAATAATTTAAAAAGAAAAATTCGTATTGTCAATAGATTGGATAGAGATACATCAGGATTAGTCATTTTTGCTAAAAATCAATTTGCTCATCAGCAAATGGCTTTGCAATTAGAAGATGGTAGATTAGAAAAATATTATTATGCCATAGTAGAAGGTTTAGTTAATGATGATGAAGGAATAATCGAGCAGCCAATAGCACAGAAAATAGATAGTTACGGGCGAGAAATAAGAGAAGATGGTGATTATTCAAAAACTTATTATAAAGTGTTAGAGAGATTAACTGACATTACTTTATTAAAAGTAAAGACATTCACAGGTAGGACTCACCAAATTAGAGTTCATTTGGATTTTATTGGCCATCCAATAATTGGAGATAGCTTGTATCACCAAAAAAACGATTTTATAAATAGACAAGCATTACATGCTAGTAGTCTTATATTTTACCAATTGAGAACCAAGAGCAAAATTGAATTAGTTACTGATATTCCAGAGGATATGAAATCTTTACTAAAGAGATACAAATCAGTTTTCATTGAAAAGCGATAACAAAAGTATTATAATTAAACTAAAGATGTGAATAAATAATAAATCTGCAGTGTTCGTTATTCTTATATAATTCAACCGACATATTTTATATGGGAACCCGATTGTTTGATGTTGGATAACATGCCTAGTAAGCTAGGTAGTTAGAGAACTTCAACAGGGTACCCACCTGCATCAGTGCGGGTGTGAATTAATAAAGAAGACGGCACTGCGGATTTATTATGATTATATATCTATTGGGAATTTTTTTCTTTGCTTATAAAAATATATATGTTTGAATCCCAAATTTTTTAATAATTTCTCTGCAGTTTTATATTCATATCCTACATATTCACAAACATGTGAATCTGATCCAAAAGTAACTATTTCTCCCCCATATTTTTTATACAGACTTAATATTGAGGGCTTAGGGTGTATAAAATCTAAATTATATCTTAAAGAAGCAGAATTAATTTCTAGACCTTTATTGTTTTGAATCAATAAATTTAATATTTTACTAATCTTATCATTTATGATATTCGAATTGTCATAAATATACTGAGTATTAAAATATCTATCAATAAAATCTATATGTCCTAAAGTATCATAGTTGTTAAAATTAGTAACACACTCTAACATTTGGTCATAGTATTTTTCCAGAAGTAAATAGGGGTCGACTTCATTTGAATTTACGCTATTAAAGATATCTTTACCATCTATCGAATGGATAGACATAATTACGAAATCGAAAGGATAATTATTGATAAATTCATCGTATCTGCTGAATAAATTTGGTTGCATACCTATTTCTACGCCTATTAATATTTCTAAGTCATTTTTGTATTTATGTTTAAATTTCTTTAAATCTCTGAAATAATCATCTGGTCTAAACATAATATCAGCACCGTCAATTGATGATTCAAAGTCAACATGATCTGTGATGCAGATGTATTTTAAATTCCTTTCAATAGCCTTTTTTGCGATATTATCTAGAGATTCTTTAGAATCAACTGAAAAATCACTATGTATATGAAAATCAAGCATATAAATCCTCCTCTTTTATCACATTTTAATTTTACACTATAGTTGTTAAAAATACAAACAATATGATATTATATGATCATCAGTAAAATACATAAGTTTGATTATATAATGTTCAAATGGGTATCAATTACCTAGAAATTTCAAAGGGGGTAAAATAAATGAAATTGAATAAAATTATTGAAGAAAAGAAAAAACAAGTAGAAAGAGAAAAAAAGAAAGAAACTGCTAAAAATATTGCTGTAGGTACAGCTATTGGGACAGCTCTTGGAGCAGTTGCTGGTTTATTATTCGCTCCAAAATCTGGTAAAGAAACAAGAGAAGATATTGCTAATGTAAGCAAAGAAGTAGTTGAAAATGTCAAAGAAAAAGTAGAAGAAGGAATTGATTTAACAAAAGAACAATATGAGAAAGTTAAATCAAATATTCAAAAAAATACAGAAGAAGCAAAAAAAATTGAAGATAAATCAAAATCAATAAAAGAGGAAGTTGACGAATCTTTAGAAGAAACTAAAAAAATTGTTGAAGATAAAAAAGAAAACATAGAGAAAATTATAAAAGAATAAAAGGAGAGGATTGGGTATGGACATTACTATTACCCTAAGGGATCTTCTCCAATTAATGTTATACTTGCTTGGAATAGGTGTCTTAGGATATTTAATTGCAATATTAAACAAAGCACACCAAATAGTTAAAAATACCAGTAAAATCATTGAATCAAATTCTATGGAATTAGATACAACACTAAAAAAATTGCCTGAGATTACTGAAAATGTAGATAACATAACTAAAAAAGTAGATGGGATTATTTTTGAAATAAAAGATGATTTAACAGATGTAGTGAAGAATGCAAGTGATATAACATCTAAAATTGATGATGTAACAAATGTAATTGATGATACAACTCAAAAGATAGGGGAAACTGTTGATACTGTTGTAGATTCAATAGCGGATACCGCTATTGGTATAACGGACACTTTAAAAGATGTTTCTTTGTACATTGAGATATTAAAAGAAATTTTAGATGTGATAAAATCAGCTTTTAAAAGGTAATTTTTTTAAATAATATGCTTTCCAAGCAAGCAATTTGAATTAATAATTTAAATTGCTTGCTTGGAGGTTTTTTTAAAGATATCATTGATAATTGTAAAAAAATTGATATACTAACAATATGAATAACTATACATATTTTTCATATGCATATATAGACAGGAGAAGGAAAATGGAGAGAATTAAATTTATCATTAATCCATCATCTGGAAGACAATTAATGGATAGAAAAATCGATTCTTTAATAAAGAAACTTCTAAATGATGGTTACACTGTTGGGAAATATTACACTAAAGGCAAAGATGATGCAACAAATGAAACCATTAAAACTTGTAGATCTGGATTTGATTTAATAGTAGTTTGCGGAGGAGATGGAACAGTAAATGAAGTGGTGAAAGGATTAATGGTAAGTGAAAAAAAGATACCATTCGCGATTATTGCTTGTGGTACTGTAAACGATTTTGCTAAATATCTAAATTTACCAAGGTCAATAAATGGTATATATGAATTAATAAAAAGAGAAAAATTAATATCTATAGATGTTGGAAAACTTACGGATAAGTATTTTGTTAATGTTGCTGCTGGTGGCTTATTGACAAATGTAGCCCACACTGCTCAACCTGAAATGAAAGCGATTTTAGGAAGAACTGCTTATTACTTAGAAGGATTAAAAGAGTTGATGATGGACAAATTGGAACCGATCAAAGTGCAGATAAAAACACCGGAGTTTGTTTTAGAAGAGGATATTTTGCTTTTTTTGATATCTAATAGTTCATCGATTGGAGGTTTTAAAAAATTAGCGCCTACAGCTGAAATAGTAGATGGACTATTAGATGTTGTGATCATTAAAAAGGCTGAAATTGGAGAATTAGCTAATATTTTTCTCAGCATTTTTAAGGGGGAGCATATAAACCATCCTAAGGTCATCTATTTTAAGACTGAAAGTATTGAAATAAATTCAGACGATGATATAACTATTGACATAGATGGAGAATACGGTGGGAAATTACCAGCTAAATTTGATGTAGTCAAAAATGCAATAGAGATTTTAGTTTAATTTGGGAGGTTAGTAATTTGAATAGCAATCATGTTGAATCAATTGAAAAATATTTAAGAAAAATTGATTATATTGTAAGAAAAAATGGGAGAATGATATTAAACGATTATAATTTAACAGCACCACAATTTACTGCTTTGCAAATATTAATTAATTCAGGAGGAATGACTATAAGTGAGCTAAGCCAAAAAATGGATTTAGCATGCAGCACAATCACCGATTTAATTGATAGAATGGAAAAAAGTGAGCTAGTAAAAAGAACACGTGATGATAAAGATAAAAGAGTTGTAAGGGTAACCACACTTGAAAAAGGGACAGAAGTTTTAAATAAGGTTATGGAAAGAAGAATTCAATTTCTAGATGACAAACTAGAAGATCTAAGTATTGAAGAAAAAGAAAATTTGATGAACGCATTGGAAAAATTATATAAAAATATGAGTGAGGAATTCAATTAAGCTTTATGAGGGAGTTTTCCTATGTATTTGATAAACGATTACCGCATTTTAGAAAAATATAAAAAAGATAAAAATGATGAGGCATATATTGCACAGTCCTTACGTTTTAAGGGCGATCTTAAATTTATCAAAATTAAAAATAAACACATTGATAAATATTTGATTGACGACTATTTAATAAATTTTAATGCATACATCAATATAAAACACAAAAATTTACTGGAGACTTATGAATTTGATGTAGTTAAGACAATCGATCTTAAGCCAATAAATGCCCCATTATATTTGATATCCTCAGAGTATTGTGATTGGGAAAGAATGTCACAAATTGGAGAACTGTCAAACAGAGAATATGCACAGGTAATAATAAAGGTATTAGAAATAGTCGATTTTTTACATTTTAGAGGATTCTGCATAAAAATGCTAAATCCTGATTTAATATTCATATCTGAAGATCTAGATGTTAAGCTTATGAATATATCAAGTATAATTGATATGCAGTATAATTATCATAAATATGAAGACTATTCTGAGTACATAGATCCTGAAGTCTTTGCTAAGAGCAATAAAATAGATGTGAAGTTAGATTACTATTCAGTTGGCATATTGATTAAAAATTATTTATTAAATCATATTTCACAAAGCGATAAGGGCTACATAATGTTGAGGAATTATACTCAAAAATTAACAAATTCTGATTTAAACAACAGAGAGGTATCTTTACAAGAATTGATCAATTATATAAAATCCATGTTTGATATTGACTATGAGATTGATTATGTAAAAGAGAGGGGTTATTTAAACTTTGACAGTTCGACAATTGGCTTAGAAAATCATTTAAAAATGTATAATGACATAGATGTAAATTTACAAAATAATTTATTAAAAGAAAAGTCAATTATTTATTCGGGGAAGAAAGGGACAGGCAAAAGTATATTATTAAATGAATGGGGAAGACTTGCCAGATTAAATTTGCGAGATTCTATTTATTTTGACTTTTCAGGTTACGATCCATTAAATAACAATCTAAATAACTTGATTATAAAATTGCTAGAATCTCTAGATATCATACATGATTTAAAAGATATTAGAAATATTATAAAAATATCGACAGAAAAAGGCATAGAAATTTATAATTTAGAGAAAGCAAATGAGAGGCATAAGATTTTTTCAGTTTTAGTAGATGCCATTATTAAACGATATAAAAATAAAATTTTATATATTATAATCAACGATTTAGATAATATCGGTAAAGAGGCTTTGGAACTAATAGATTATTTAATCGTAAGATTGAAAGATCAAAGAGTATTTTTTGTTTTTTCATCTAGTGAAACAACTTTATCTGCTGATTTTAACAATTATGTTGACTATTGGGTAGACAATAGATTTATGATTAAGTATCAGTTAAATAATTTAGACAAAGAGAACACGGAGAAGTTTGTCCAAAAAATTTTAGGAATGGGATATCCACCATATACCTTTGCTGAGAAAATTTATAAAGAATCTAAAGGCAATCCGAGGTATATAGAAATACTTCTTAGATATTTGTATGATTCCAATATAATTTATATGAACAATAATGGGAATTGGACATTAAGAATTGATAATTATGACGATTTAGTTTTTCCAAAGAATGTTGAGGAAAGATTTAGAGTTGTTTTAGATAGTTTATCTCAAAAAGAAATGAATTTGCTATCTCTAATTTCGTGTATTGATGGTAATATTTATTACGATTATTTAAACGCATTAAATGATGATATGAATGAAATAAGCGACACTCTAGAATCATTATTAAACAAAAGAATATTATATTTTGCAAAGAACAATAATGTAGAATTGATTGAATTTGTAGATGAAGAACTAAAATGGGCATTATACTCAACACTAGATCAAGAGAAAAAAGATGAAAATCATAGAAAAATTGCAAATATTATAATCAGCAAAAAAAATGCTGGTGAAAGCTTTAATTTTTTAGAACTAATGCATCAGTTGAGCTGTTCATCTCAATTTGATGTACTCATAAATTTTGTTTGTGAAAAAAGAGAGGAAGAGAACAACAAGTATTCAGATTCTTTTATAAAGATATTAGAGTTATGTTATTCGATGATTCAAAACAAAGATGTAACAAAAGAATTAAAAATTCTAATCGCTCTTATAGAAACATATAATACAAGAGGTGAATACAAAAAATCAAAACAATTTATCGACCAGATAAATAACTCATTATATTTATCTAAGGGTATGTCAATAAGTACTGTTACTATTTTAAATATTTTATTAGTAGAAATATATATAAGAACTGATAAATCTCATATGGCAAATATATTATTTCAAGAGATTGAATCGAATTTAGATAAGATAGATATTGATAACCTAATAAGATACTATTACATAAAATCTGTTTATTACATGGGAATTGGTGAAAATGATAATGCAAAATCAATTGCTGATTATGCGATTGATTTATCTCTTAAAAGAAACTCAAATCTATATTTAGCAGATTTATATAATATTAGGGGTATATGCAAATTTTCAGAAGGCAATTCGATTGAAGCCATTGAAGACTACGAACGTAGCATTGAGTATTTTAACAATTCTGATAGGCCTTTTGATGTAGTAAAACCTCTTAATAATATTGCTAATGAATACGGAGATAATTATGGAAGAATTGATATTGCTATTGAATATTATTTAAAATGCATTGATATTTTAAAAGAGTATAGATTAGATAATAAAATTGGTAATTTTTTAAACAACTTAGCAGAATCATACATAACTACAAGAGAATACGAAAAGGCTGAATACTATTTGAATGAAGCTTTTAAGATATGTCAGCAAACCAAGGACAAAAGTTTATATTATTATGCGATGATTAATGCTGGACTTGTCATGCTTTACACAAAAAATTTAAATAAAGCATATAATATCTATAATAATCTGAGGAAAATAAATAAAACACAACCAATATTAGATAAAGAAATATTAGTAAATTATTCAGAATTTCTTTCTCTTTTTTATTATGAGTTTGGAAATATTAAGATGGCGACTAAGTTTTGTGATATATCAATGCAGAGGTCAAAAAAAATAAGCGTAAAAATATTTTCTAGAGCAAGAGTCAGGAGATTTTATTTAGAGACTATCTCAACTAATAAATTTGATAAATTATCTGCTATAAATATAATAGAAGAATTCGCCGAGAAAGCTAACAAATATGATCTAGCAGATTTCATTTTAAACACAGCCTTTTTTGCATTATACTTTGATGAATTTGATTTTTTCAATGAGTTATTAGCTTATTACAAAAATATCGACCAAATAAATGTAACTGATAAATTTTATAATGACTATTTGATATTAAAAAAAATTGGAACCTTTAACTCAATAAATCAATTTGAAGTATTAACTACAATAATTGAGAAAAAAAACAACTTTGTATTACCTACAATACTCTATTATATGCTTGTAGCTAAATTTGCAAATGCTTCCAAGGATTATCTTCTGCTATTAAAGTCATCACTTTTTATTCTTGATTTTTTATCAAAAGCTACTTATGGGCTAGAAAATGACGATATCAAACAACTTTTATACAAATTTTACAACCGTGATCAAATATTAGAATCAATAAATAAAGTGCTAAAAAATGAATTTAATATAGAACTAGGTGAATTTGCTATCCAGTTTGATGATGAAGATATAAATCGATTTATAAGTGATTTACCTGAAGAAATATTTGAAAAGATTTTCTATTCAAACGAAGCTAAGAAAAAATTTGCAACAATAAAGTCTCTCATATCAAATTTTACTGATAAAAGCGAAGATAATATATCGCTTATTATTAGATATATTGCAGCTGTTACTAATTCTGAAAGAGTGTTTGTGAAAATACTAGCTGATGAAGACAACAAAGAGGATGAATATATATCGTATAATGCTAAAGGCGATTACGATATAGCAAATACTATGATAGAGAATTATATTTTCCAAGGAAATGAAATATTCTATAACAGAAATTTACTTATAAATACTGGAGCTATCTATGAACAGTATATTGATAAAAATATTCAAGCTTTAATTGTCATACCACTATTTAGTGGATTTACAGATCAATTTATGAATTACGAGAGGAGAAAACTAACAAATAATCAGCATCAAAGAATACAAGGGTATTTATATATTGATACCACAAGTAAACTGAACAGAATAGACGATGCTAGATATAGTTTTATCAAAGGCGTTTCAAAGATACTATATCTTAACATACAAAATAAAATTCTATTTAATAAGACAAATATCGACACATTAACAAAAGCATATACAAGAGATAGGGTAATGGACATAGCTGAAGATTTAATCCGCGAATACAACAGTACTAATATTGAATTTGCTTTACTCATGATTGACATAGACAAATTTAAGAATATCAATGACACTTATGGCCATCAATTTGGAGACGAAGTCTTAAAGAGAATTGTGAAAATTGCAAAGAAAAATGTCAGAGATACTGATATAATAGGGAGATATGGTGGTGAAGAATTCTTAATTCTACTACAAGGAGTAGATCCACAAAATGCATTTAATGTGGCTGAGAAGATTAGAAAGTCAATAGAAGAATATGTATATCCCAAAAATGATATTTCTGTCACTATTAGCATAGGAGTAGCTCACTTCCCGACAAATGGATATTTATTAGATGACTTGATTTTTAGAGCAGATCAAGCTTTGTATTTTGCAAAAGAAGTAAAAGGGAGAAATTCAACTGTTATTTGGAATGAAGAAATGGTTGAAATAAAAGATTTAAAAAATTTTAATCTAGAAGTCAATATTGACAATTTATTTCAAGACTTTGACAGCATTACAAATATAATAGAAATTTCTAAGTTATATAAAACCAATTTAAGATTAGATGAAAAAATTTCAATGTACTTAACAAAATTAATATTAGGAACGGATGCGGATTACGCTTCTTTAGTATTGTTTAATGGTGATGAAACCCAAAAATATTTTAAGTTTAAGGAAAATGATTATAAGCTAAGGAATGTTTTAATTGACGAGGAAGTAATAGATAGAGTAAGATCTAATAAAACGATTGAATGTTTTATTGATTGGGATAAAGATTGTGCAAATAACTCAAAATTTGATAAAAAGATATACTCCATATTATCAGTCCCAATAATTATAAAAGATGAAGTTAAAGCAGTCGCATATCTAGAGGTATCTTTAAAAAACAAGGAATTTGATGAACAAGATATTTATTATGTGGACTTAATCAGTGGGATTTTTTCCGGAAATATTTTAATAAATTAATTATGAAAAGAGGTGGGTAAATGGCTGTAACGATAAAAGATGTTGCAAAAAAAGCAGGAGTTTCGATTTCAACAGTTTCGCGAGTTATTAACGAATCTAAGCCTGTAAGCCCAGAAGCAAGAAGAAAGGTTATTAAAGCAATAGAAGAACTTGGATATAGGCCAAATGAAATAGCTAGGAGCTTAGTCACTAAAAAATCAAACATAATCGGTGTAATTGTAGATGATATTGGGAGTTCATATGTAGCACAAATAGTCAGAGGAATAGAAGAAGTAGGACATATGTATAATTATGACATATTACTTTGTAGCACTTATGGGGATAAAGAAGCAGAAGAGAGATTTACCCAGCTGTTATTACAAAAACAAGTTGCCGCAATTATATTATTGTCAGAAATATATAATGAAGATGTTTTATCCTATTTGAAATATGCCTCAATTCCATTTGTATATTTAAACAAGTATTACAATGTTCTTGAAAGCCCAACTGTCAGGATAAATAATTATTTAGCTAGTAAAAAAGTGATGGATTATTTGATTAAATGCGCTCATAGAAATATTGCTTATGTAACCCAAGAAAAAGATATAGAATTAACTGTTGAAAAACATAAATTACAAGCATATAAAGATGCGATGAATGAAATAAAAGAACCTCCAACTATATACAAAATAGATGGGCATACAATTTCAACTGGATATGAATTTGGTAAGAAAATAGAAAATGACATTAGAAGAAATAAGATTACTGCTGTATTTTGCTGTGATGATGAGATAGCTATAGGCTTAATAAATTATTGTTATGATAATGACATTAAAGTGCCAGAGTCAATATCTATCGTAGGTTATGGAAATATATCAATTGCTTCATATATAAGACCAAAACTTACAACTATTATGGAACCATATTATGATATAGGTGCTGTTTCCGTAAGAAAATTATCAAAAATACTGAATAATGAAGATTCAGAAGAAGAAACAATCGAATTACCTGTACAACTTATAGTCAGAGATTCTGTAAAGGATTTAAATCTTTAAAAATTAAAATACATGAGCTAAATAAAAGTAAAAGCTGGGATTTATATGAAAAAATATAAAAATAAAGCTAATAAAAACACCACATAGTCTATGTGGTGTTTTTATTAGCTTTATTATGTTAGCATAATAAATTAAAAGGGGGATATAAAAATGGTAATTGTTGATGGAAATAATTTGAATTTAGAATCGTTTGTTCGAGTTGTAAAACATGGAGAGAATATAGAGCTATCACAAAAAGCAACTGAAAGAGTAATTAAATCAAGACTATATGTAGAAAAAATTGTAAATGATGAAAAAGTAGTTTACGGTATTACTACTGGTTTTGGAAAATTTAGTGATGTCTTAATAAGCAACGATGAAACAGTAAATTTACAAAGAAATTTAATAGTTAGTCACTCTTGTGGTGTTGGAAATCCGCTCAGTGAGGAAGCTGTACGAGGGATAATGCTACTAAGAATTAATGCTCTTTCTAAAGGATATTCTGGTATAAGATTAGAGACATTAAATACTCTTGTCGATATGTTAAATAAAGGAGTTCATCCCATTATTCCTGAAAAAGGATCTTTAGGGGCAAGTGGAGATTTAGCTCCATTGGCTCACATGGTTTTAGTAATGATTGGCGAAGGTGAAGCAATTTACAAAGGCTGTAGAATGTCTGGTATAGAGGCAATGAGAAAAGCTAATATTAATATCATAGAACTTCAAGCTAAAGAAGGATTAGCTTTAATAAACGGGACTCAGGTAATGACATCCATAGGCTCTATTGCACTTTTTGAAGCATTGAATATTTTAAAATTAGCAGATCTATCATGTGCTTTGACAACAGAAGCATTAAATGGCATCACGGATGCCTTCGATTCAAAGATTCAAGAAGTAAGAGGGCACAATGGACAAAAAAAGACTGCTTTGAATTTGTTAAGACTTCTAAACAATAGTAAAATGACTACCAGACAAGGAGAATTAAGAGTACAAGATCCATACTCTATTAGATGTGTACCACAAGTACATGGAGCTTCGAAAGATGCTTTTAATTATGTGAAAAATGTTTTAGAAACTGAAATGAATGCTGCCACAGATAACCCATTAATATTTGCTGATGAAGATGAAGTCTTTTCTGGCGGAAATTTCCATGGTCAGCCAGTAGCTTTAGCCATGGATTTTCTAGGAATTGCTCTATCTGAAATAGCAAATATATCTGAGAGAAGATTAGAAAGGCTTGTAAATCCATCGTTGAGTAATGGCCTGCCTGCATTTTTAACTACTAATGGTGGAGTAAATTCAGGATTTATGATTGTTCAATATGCAGCTGCAGCATTAGTTTCAGAAAATAAAGTTTTAGCTCATCCAGCAAGCGTTGACTCAATACCTTCATCAGGGAACCAAGAAGATCATGTATCAATGGGAACAATAGCTGCAAGAAAAGCATTAGAAATATCTCAAAATGTAAGGAAAGTATTAGCTATGGAGATACTGACAGCTTGTCAAGCTATTGATTTGAGAGGAAACAAAGGATTAGGAGAAGGCACTAGTATAGCTTATAAAGTGATAAGAAATAGTATACCTAAATTAGAAAATGATAGAATAATGTATAATGATATAAATAGAGTTGAAAAAATTATTTCTGATCATACTTTATTAAAAGAAATAGAAAATAATGTTATAATAGAAATATAATATGGAATTTAACTAATTATTGTGAAATGAGTTGTTATTATGCCTAAAAAGAATATGATCTTAATTGACCCACAGGAAGTATTTTTATGTGGGTTAATTAAGATATTAGAAGACAAAGGAAACATAAATGTTCTAGATTACACTAATATATATGACAAGATTTCAGCAATTTTAAACAAACATGCTGACTACTATTTGGTATGTCCAGAGTTTGAGGAGGATAAAGAAAACAATATCATTAGAATGGCTATTGATAAAAACATTAATCATGCAACCATTTTTATGATTAATGATCTATCAACAACTCATCATTTTTACATAAAAAATCAAATATTTAAAGGTTATATTCACAAAAAATCTACAAAATCAGAATACATAGATATGGTTGACAATATTGACAAAAACGATTTCTATATTGATCAAAAATTAATGAACAAATTAGATCAAAAAATTAATGCTGATGATTATTGCATCAATGACATTAGAAAACTGTATCATTTAACATATAGAGAATTTGAAATATTTTGTTTGCTTTCTCAAGGTTTTTCTAATATTGAAATAGCAGATAAATTATGTATAAGTGAGAAGACAGTGAGAAACAATTTAACTGCTGTTTACAAGAAGTTAAATATAAATACGAGAGCAGAAGCTATAATTTTCTCACAAAAAATCAATAAAAAATAGATTTTTCTAGTAAAAAATCAATAAATTTATTACTCAATGGGCTCAGTGTTCTAACTTTATGGGAGGCTAAATAAAAGAAACGTTCTAAAGACAAATTATTTATTTTGTGCATCCTATAAGTTTGATTTAAATTATTGTCAATTTCGTATTTAGAGATAAAACCTAAACCTAGTCCACATTCAACAAATTTTTTTATTGTTTCATTATCTTCTAAATATGCTATGACATTTAATGAATCAAGACTATATGGTGTTTGAGATAGAGCATTTTCAATAATTTCTCTTGTTCCAGAACCCTTTTCTCTAATTATAAAATTATAGTCAATTATTTCACTTAAATTTATTGTTGGGGAAGATATATTATATGAAGCTGGAGATATTAGGACCAATTCATCTTTCATCAATGGAACAAAGTTAATATTAGCCACATCATATTCATTCCCAACTATACCAAAATCATAATAGCCATCAATTATGTTATCTATCACTTTTTTTGAATCCAATTCACTTATCCTATATTTTACATCTCTATATTGTAAACTAAATTCACATATAACTTTAGGTAAAAAATGTTTTCTTGGGACACTACTACAAGTAATATCTAATGTACCAACAATAGAATTATTGTATTCATCAATCTGGAATTTTAAATTATCATATGTATTGATAATTTCGATAGCTTTGTCATAAAATATTTGTCCGGCTTGTGTTAAAGATATGTTCTTCCCCATTCTATCGAATAATCTACATCCTAATTCTTCTTCTAAATTTAAAATTTGACTACTTACAGTAGGCTGTGTTAGAAATAATTTTTGTGCTGCTTTTGAAAAACTTTTTAATTTAGCGACTTCTATAAAAGTTCTCAGCTGTCTAAAGTCCATTAAATCATCTCACTTATCTATATATTTTCATAATATTTTCATAAGAATTATATCAATTATGAGAAAGAATATCCAGTATATTTAAGATTTAAAAAGGTTTAAGACTATTGACATAGAAAAGTAAATATTGTATCATTACTAATGTTAGAATGAACTGATTAACAAATGCTGAAAAATTTTATTAATTTTAAAAATAAAAATAATAAAAAAACCATTGACAACTAAAATTCAGTTTGGTATACTAACAAAGTCGCCAAGAGAGCGGCATGAACCAAGAAAACTAAACAGTGTGAAACTTTGAATAAACTACAAAGTTAATTTTTAATAAAAAAAGAAGTAATTGAGTCAAATCAAACTATTA